>OGQB01000005.1_pt1 | contig 255879 bp, 191 predicted proteins | sample 1553071 | NCBI WGS metagenome assembly OGQB01 (sample SAMEA2580284, study PRJEB22360) | human gut metagenome | biome: human gut; feature: human-associated habitat; material: faeces | place: Denmark | collected 2008/2010
AAAAACTGTGTTAAACTACTTTTATTGTAGCTTGACACAGTTTAATTTACACTCTCTAACCAGCCTTTACTATGGCTTTTTCTAAAATATGCTTTTTCAACGAATTACAGCAATCGCTATTAAAATCATCTGCCATATCACCTTTATAAATTTCTTTCATTTGGGCGGAATGCTTATTGATTCATTCCACCCATTTTACAATTTACTTACTTCTCTACTACATCCAAGGTTTTCTGATTATAGCTTGGCAGTTCACTCAGAATATCTACAAAAACAAAGGGGGATGAAAATATATAATTTTCATTATCCCACTTATCTTGCAGATACATGAAACCTCTATTAGCATAAGCCTCCATCTCACGAACCAACATCGTGATAAAATTACTTACATGTTCCTCAGGACCATTCTCCAAAGAAAGCCAATCAAAAGAGAATTTTTCAAACTTCTCACTTCGATTAAACAATGTAATTAAAATAAAATCTCTTATTGGCGTTGGTTTCCAATGAGACAATGGGGCAAATTCCATTTTTTCATCGCATGGCTTCAAATACTCTTTTTCCCCCAAACGAAGTCCTATGATATAGGCATACATAAAAGTCTGATAGAATGCCCCAAAGGTTGAGAAATCACCCTTACCCGTCACATCACCTTTAGATGAGATTCTCTCTATTAAAGACTTAAACTTTGTATTGTATCTCGGTTTGCGATTACAAATCGCATCTCTAAACTCTTGATGATTCATAATTAATACTTATAGCATTTATGAGTTGTTACTAATCCTGTTGTATCCGCTTTTTCCTCGATAACATTCACATAGAATGTACCAGGAATCTGCCCTTTATTCATTTTGTCAAGGATTCTACGCCCAAATGGTGTCAAAAAATCATCAGTATTAGGATCGTACAATTCCTTAATCATTATGATACTCTGACTGAAAACATCTGGTGCCACAGCAAAGAAATTATTGATGAAATTTTCACCAAACTCAGAGAACGGTGCATCTGAAATAAAAGGATAATCAAACTTTTTTTCATCCCCTATCTTTGAAGAAATCACAGCCATGACAATAGCCAACTGCTTCATTCTCTGGAAACCAGTTCCCAATCCAGTTATCTCACCATTGTTTACATCACGTATTGTAACATTTACAACATCATGATCTCTTTGAAAATCCAGAATACCACCAGAAGACTGATTTCCGGATGTTAAAGCTTTATATTTTTCGTTAGCATTTTGCGCTAAAATCTCAATAGTTCTGTCAAATATGTCATCTTTAGTCTCTTCGATAACTGTTTTGATTTTTGCTAACACTTGAGCAAACTCATCATACTTTTCTACATCAGCAGCTTTCTTATATGAAGATAACTTTTGATTGATTGCAGCCAATGCACCTTCCATCTGTGTTACCATCTTATTTTTCCCGATTATTTCATTTTCTTTTTCTGTTATAACGGAATTTACTTGACGATAACCAGCAATAACATTTCTATCATTATATTCTGAATTATCAGCATGTCCACCTGCATTATTCAGCTCCGTAAAGATGTCATTCTTCTTTTCTTCCAATTCCTCTAAGTTTTCTTTCATCTTTTCCAAACGTATCTTCACATCTTCTATTTTAGAGGTCAAACGTGGAATGCTCATCAAATAAGAACTTGCAGATTTCTGCAACATGCCATAGAAATGCCCAAAATCATTACGTGTGGTGCTGATTTTCTTTGGTCTATCAAGAATCATCTTAATATGATTCCAGGCATCAGAGCCTTTATGGGCTCTCTGCCCGCAAACTTCACAAACCTCCGTCTTCAACATTCTCTCTAAAGATGATGTGTCTGGTGACCCCTCTGGCAACATAATTACCAAAGCCCCATCATCATTCATACGAGCCAACTCACCGATATGTTTTTCTCGCTTGGCGTCAAATACTTCTAGTTCATCTTGCATTCCCATTAACAGCCACGGATTCTCTTCATCAAAAAGTCTCTTTGTTATAGACATTTCAATGTCATCTATATTCTTCTTTGCATCTTTTATTGCAATCGTATTTGCATCCAATTTAGAACGAATCTCTATACGCTTAGTTGAATTACTAATGTAGGCATCAAGCTCCTCTTTTTTTCTCTTTGCCGCATTAAATTCATCTTTTGCAGCCTCTATTTCCTCTTTGAGTTTCTCTATATTTTGTATTAAAGCTGTTCTTTTTGCTTTTTCTCTTTGTTTAGCGGTATCGTTCTTCGAGTTTTCCGAATCTTTTGTTTGATATAAAGAGTCTGCCATTTTTGCCATCTTACGAGAAGTGTCACATATCCCCTTTAATATCGAGATTCCAGCCAACGTATCAATTGTATCCGACAAAGCCTTTTTAGAGGATAAATCTACCAAACGATCCATTGACTCACCTTGCAGTAATGCATAATTACGAATAGACAAAGGTATAAACACCTTGTTGATTATGTCCATCTGCTCATCTTTGTCAAGTACAGGTGTATCGGCATTATTCTCTTTTTTAAAAACACTCATCATTGATGGCGTATGAAGCAGTTCGCCATCTGAAGTTGAAAAATTTGAATACTTCTCTACTGAGTACTCCACATCTCCATTTGTGAATATCACTCTGAAACCGACCTTGAAAAAATGGTCTTCCGCCTTAGCCTTTCCAGAAGCAATTTTTACAAGAGATTCATTTGCATCGACGAAAGCCTTGATGTCAGAATCATACACTTGGTCACGCAACATCCACATAAAGCCATTATAAAACTTAGATTTGCCCATATTGTTATCGGCATTTACTATGTTTATACCAGCCTTAAATTGGTATTCATTAGCTTCATAACTTCCATAGTAATTATAGAAGTTTTCAAAAGCTACAGATTTGATAATTGTTCCCATAATTATAAGTCATACAACTTTTTAATGTTCTTGAATATATTATCATCAGACGTGTGTCTTACTTGCCCTTCGATAATCGCACGCACAACATCAACTTCCTTTTTATGACTAACTTCTTCGCCATCCATATCAAGAAAATTGTTCCCAGACTCTCCCAATAGTTTTCTCATTCCAGGAGATTTCATGATTTCATAAAAAATATCTTTTCCATCCATAATGATTATATTTTATTGTTCAACATCTTCAAATAATTCACTCCAAACTATACCAAAATGTTGCGCCACATTACTCAGCACCTCATAAGCACCATTATTAGCATAGCAGTTTACTGCCAACGAAGCGAAATATGCCACTCTTTTGAGTTCTGCTTTCACTTGATTTCGCTCCATACTCGAATTGCATTCTTCCCGATTTACGGTAGATGGAATTACCACCATATCATAAATGTAGCTGAAAGTTTTCTCGGCATGAGTTCTCAACAGCCTTCCTCGTCTTTGGATAAACTCCCTTGGATTTCCTGTACTCGATGTAAAGATGCCACATTCTGCACGTGGCACATCAACCCCTTCGTCCAAACACTTCATAGCAAACAACACATCTATCGTTCCTTGTCCAAACGCCTTTAGCAGCGTTGCCCTTTTATCTTTACTATCAGTCCCGATAAATGTATTACAACGCTTATTGGGATATAATGCTTTTGTCTCATCAAGTAATTTCTGAATAAAACTTATACTTTCATATTCTTCTTCAGAATCACTATGTTCATAGTTTCCCTGAGGAGCATACACAAATGCATATCTTAGTTTTTCTTCACCAATCTCTTGAAGTATCTCACGAAACACCCTTATCTTATCTTGACATTTATGGATGATTCGTTTTCTATTCATCAACAACTTTTCTGCTTCCTGTTTATTTTTAAACAGGCATTTCTCTGAGTCCCATAGCAATGCCAACTTACGAGTTATCATAGAATAAAAAGCCATCTCGTCATCATTAAGATAGACTATATGTGGAAAATAGTAATACTTACATAATCTTCCCTCAGCAATAGCCTTGCTCATTGGAAACGAGAAAACATAAGGACGTTCATCAGCAAAAAAATTAGCAATTTGTCTTGTACCATCCTCATCATAAATACGCTCAGGAGTAGCAGAAAGAGCTATGCGCTTTGTTATCGTTAATTCCTTAAAACAAGCTTTAACTCTTCTACCACCAATATTATGAGCCTCGTCTGCTATCAATAGCATTGTATCGGACATTTTTGACAACATGGATTGGAAATCCCTGTTCACAAAAGAATCATAAGTCGATACTATACAAAAATCAACATGTCCACCTCTTTGAATTTTGCGAACATTTTCCAACATCTCCTTTCTCCATGAAGCATTTAAAGAAGATATACCCAGTATCTTTCTAAAGCCGAAAGCCTTCAACTCCTCCTTCCATTGTTCTACGAGGTCAAGAGTTGGCACTAATATCAACAAATGATAATAGCCATCTACTTGATATTCATGTAAAGCACAATTCAAGGAAGTTACCGTTTTTCCTGTACCTGTCGCCATAGCAAATATACCTTTTTTGCCATTAGCTATCCAGGCTTGATAAGCTTCTTCTTGATAAGGTCTTGCTCCTTCTTTGTATTTTATTGGGAAATGCGGAACTTTTGTTGTCCTAACAGCATTCTCTCTTTGCCAAGCATCGACAAATTCCTTTTCTCTCTTTAATAGTTGTTCTGGATCCTTTCCTGAGTATGTGCAAACAATCTCATTACAAAATTCCTTTGCTTCATATACATGGACATTCTCGCAGTTTCCATTCCACACTTTTAAGAAATGCGCCTCCATATTGTCAACCTTATCCATACTATCCTTTCCCATCCAGGAGCAAGTACACTCTATCGTCTCTAAATTATCCAGCAAGGCATTGGCGGTCATATTCATCGAACCACAAAAATAGATCTTATTTCCATATTCATCTGTAAATATTCCATACTTTTCATGTGGCAAGCCACCTTTGACAAAAACTATGACTTTGACATTAATTCTCTGAGATTGAATCAGATATGCAAGGCATTGGAAGAAATGCTCATCTCTCTGACTAAAAGTCTTCTGCATTTCCAATAAAGAGCTAGCCAACCTTTTGTCAAAATAGTCATCATACTTTCCCTTAAAAAGTCCATAGTCCTCCTCAGACATATACTGGTTAATATAGAGGTTCATCTTTCCACCATTAACGATGAATTGTGCCATACCATTTGCCAACACATGAAAACTTGCTGAGCTAAAATAGCCCAACCCCAAGTCTAACCTCAAACTATTCTTCAACGCAAGCGAGCAAAACTCCGCAGGTTTATGCTCATCTATTTGTGAATAGCTATAATGAAATATCTTATCTGCCAGCATAACTATAAAATTTTACATAAATATAAATACACTTTTTCTTCATTTTCTGATAGTTCACCATCAACAAACTGTTTTTGAGCCTTGGCAAACCATTCTGACAAAGACTTTTCTCGTTCAATATAGCAAGATGGTCTTCTGTCATGCTCCTGCATAAACTCTCGATACTGATTAAAGGAGGAAAACCACCTTACTTCCCTCTTGTCTGTTGGCAAATACCAGTAAGAATCTTGAATTCTCTTGATTTCATTTTGCTGAACATCATTTAGAGAATCACTGCTCTTATTCCGAAGCCACCATTGGCGTAGATTTATCTCAGAATTGTCTTCTGATGAAGCAAATGGAAAATGCTTTTTCTGTATCAAGAAACATTCCATCTCTTTAACCCGCTCTTTAAATTCAAGAGACTGCGCATAAAGATGTTCATCGGGATAAGATTTATCTGCCAATCCAAAATACCCATTATCAAATTGTCGAAACTGAGAACCGCTATACATCGTTGAACGAATACTATTCTCTGTTGTATCTCGATAACGCAACACATACCCAACTATGTCATGCACTGGCTTAGGCTCCTCAAATTTTTCTAAAAATTGTACTATTATTTCACGCACACTTCCGAGTTTTATATGTTCCCATTCAGTTAATGCCACCAGATTATCCACACCAACCATACATAAGCGAGCATCGGAGTTCACAATTCCTCGTATACTTGCTGGGGATTTATACTTAAAAGAGTATTTGGTTTGCAAGATGTCATACAGCTCATCCACTGTCATTGGTTCATACTTTTCTGTTAAAACACGAAACAACACATCTGCCGCCGTCAAGGTTTTATGTCCCTGTATCAAAAAATGAAGCTCTTCATCTGGAATCAGTCCATATTCCCGCATCAGAATTTCAGAAACAACAGTACCGACCGCTTCAACTTCAGAACTTTCAAACATATTCCAAGATGACATAAAGAAATCCAGCAAAAGCTCTTCGGCAGTTTGACATATTTGTTCTTCGGCATCATGTTCCTCGAAATAACGTTCCAAGGTACAACGCATATCATCAAAGTCAAAAGCCTCAACTAACTCTTTTTTTACCACAAAGCTATTATTCCAAGAAGACTTAGATCGAGTATTCATATCGTATGGTCTATTACCAACGACACAATACTGTCCATCAAAGATTCTCAACATTATCAACAAGCCTATAGAAACTGTAAGATTACAATTCTCTTGTTTCAACATTTCTTCTACGGAGCTTGATTTTATAACAACTTCATTTTTAAATTTATCCGTAAGATAAGCCCAATCTTCTGTCTGGGACACAACCTTATAGTAATACAAATTATCACACTTTTTGGGTTTTATTTCTCTATACATATACCCAATTCCCTTTGTACATATTTGGCGAACTCGTTCACGAGTCAAATTACACTTCTCAGCAATTTGTTCCAATGTCAACGGTATTCCCCCTTTTAACATAGGCATAAGATAATTCAAGAATTGAATTTTATTATTATATTTCAGCTCTTCTTTTAGTATATTTTCTACTATATGAAACATCGGAAGTGACCCTCTTTCTGAATAAAAATCACAAGCATACTCATCTACAAAATTACCATATTTGGACTTCATCAACAACAAACTTTTTTCTTCTTCAGAAAAGTCATGTTCTATTATTTCATCTATATATGATTGAAATCCATCTACGAAGTCCTGTATTTCACCTGCCGTCTTTCGACCTATCTTACTCAAGTGCTTTATATCCTTATGAGAATGCATAAAGTCTTCTATGAAATCACCTTCATAACTGCAGATTCCATTCCTTGCACGTACGCTTAATGAAGAAGTTTGTAGAAGTTCATCATATTTTGCTACAATCAGTTGATATTTATCCTCACCAGCAATTTCTTTCAATGTATGTTTTTTTACTTTTTGGATATTTTTCTCTTCTATTTCACAGGCTTTTACAATCTGAGAATCTTGACAAGACCTAATCACATAATCTATCAAGCTTTGCTTTACATATTCTAGTTCAAAATAAGACTTCTTTCCAAAATTTCTTATAGTCAGCAATTTTACTTGTGAAGCAAACAAATAATTTACATAAAAATTACGAATGCCAATATTACGAATGCAATTTATGGTCCTTGGGCTAAACTCTTGCGACATTATAAATGCTTCATAAGGAACAAATTGCTCCTTATTCAAACTATACAAAAATTGAATATATTTTCCATAACTAAGTTCTTTATTTTGTTCTGACAAGGCATTACTTTCAATAACAATTCGGTCTTTGCCCACAAAGCCTGTTCCCCCTTCTGTACCTTGATTACCATCCACTTCATTTGCAGAACAACTATCAACGAATGCGACATCATCTTGGCTTACAAGTCTTGCTTGATATGCCAGTCTAAAACGATTCACAAAGCGCACCACATCAGTATAGTTATGAATTGAGACTGCATAACTTTCCCTCAGCATTTCTCGTGAACAAAAAGCATAATCAGTAATAAATCGCTTTTTCCCCAATTGGACGATGAAAGCATTCGCATTCATCAATGCTACGACATCATTCAGTACCTGCATGACAACACCTTTGTTTTCTTCCAAATCTCTATCAGCTTCTTCCAAAAGAGCTATCGTCAAAGCAATCTCCTCATCAAGAAATAGTTTCTTAATTTCATATTGACACTCTTCAGGAAAAGTATCCAAATTTTCTATCGGAAAATTACCTATTGTACCATATTCTTTTACTGCATGGTAAGTCTCTGAGGATATGTAACCCACAGTCAATAATCTCAAAAATGATATGTTATGCGCCTTTAGCATATTGCTTCCAATCCAAGATGAATTTTATCAAACAAATAATCATAACCCACAAGATTAGGATTGTCCTTAACATCCTGCATGATTTTTTCCAAGCCGTCATCCAAATGCAGTTTGAAATAGTGTGGCAAGTCCTTATCCGACATACGTATTTGGTAATATTTACACATCAAAGCGGCATACATGGGATACATATTTCCAAACAACACGCTCTTAGAATATTCCTTACCTCCAGAATCCTTTGTATCTGTTGGAAGAAAGCGTGTCCCCTTCTGCAAAGAATATACAATAGCTATTCTTGCTATAACATTCTCCGCACCCAGCCCGAACTTGCGAGTCAATACAGTTACCACTTCTTTATTTTTTGCACTTGTTTTTATCTGATTGAACATTATGATGCCTCCTTTATAAAACTATCAATACTTACTTCCTCTAAATAAGAATGAATTGTATCATTTTTTATCAAATAGGTAGAGTTAACCAATGGCTTCATTACCTCATATTCTTCCGCAGTCAGTTCCTTGTACAGTAATGGGAACAATATCACCTGCTTAGATATTTGAGGATAGAATTCCGTTATTATTTTTGAAGCATGACTCTTGTCAAACTTCTGCAAAGGACTGTCTATGAACACAGGAAATTGTATCCCGCTCTCATCAACCAAAGCCTTCAATATAGAAGTGGCATAAAGCTGCTGTTCACCTTTTGACAACGAATCTTTGTGAATCTCAACACCTTCTACAGAAAAAAGACTAATGTCCATATCATCGCCCTCTATCTGCACTTCAACCTTTCCTATAAAGTCTTCCTTATGCATCAAACTATTCAGAATAGCCTTGATTCGCCTTTCCAAAGAAAATTTCTTCTCTTGTTTCAAAGAAACCAAAAAGGCAGACAATTCTCTTATAAGTTGTTCTGCCAATTTATCCTTTCTTTCAGAGCTATCATCCAAGCTAACAACCTTACTGAGTTCACTTATTTGCTTTGTTGCAGTAGCCATCTTTTGAGTTAAGACGCCAAAGCTTTCTTTACATTGCCTTATTTCTTGCTCTTTATTCTGTATTTCGATTTCTACTTCATTTTTAGCTTTTCTTACCTCTTTTATCAACTCATCCTTTTCTTTAGACTGGATATTGGACAATCGGCGAGAGTTTCTTTCGAGAATCAGCTTGTTTTTCTTATAATCATCTGCCAAATGTTCGAACTCAATCTTATAAGTTGTTGTTACATAGCTATAAATAGCCATAAACTCCTCATAATCCTCATCGTTCATAGTCAACAACGGCTGTTCATCACTAGCTTCTTTTCTATATTTTGACAATATGTTTTGTATTTGCTGCTGGAGCTGTAACGAAACATCTGTATCCATAGAAATACCATTAACCATCAACAATAAATCTGATGTAATATCTGAAACTATAGAATTGGTACTTAGCAAATTCACATTAGCCTTATTTTGCAGATAATCTTTTTCCAACTCAACCTTTGTATCTTTAAACAAAGTTCCTGCCATGGCAAATGGAGCATAATCTATAAATTGCTTCAATTGCTTTTTATATTCTTCATTCTTCTTCTTGGTCAGTCCGACAACTTCCTCTATCTTTTTGATTTCTTGAATAGTAGCCCCATTTCCCTCTCTCATCAAGCGCAACTGCAACTCCTCATTTTTCTTATGAAGATTTTGAAGTTCTGCTTCTATCTTATCCGACAATTTACCATTATCCGCTATTGTCTGCAGCAACTGTTTCTTTTCATCCAACAAAGTCATAAGGCGATTTCTATTCGCCGCATCAGAAGACTTTTTCCTAAAGCGAAGACGCATATTCTCTAAATTCCTTTTCAAATCTTCATACTTGCGAACGCCAAGCACCTCATTATAAGCAGATCCCAATCTACGGCGCTCGGTCGTCGTACTAGTCTCTGCCAAAGCAACGATTTGCTCAGAATCAAAAAAGAAAAAACGTGCGATGTCTTTATTCAAGATAAAATCATTGATAAAGACATCGGGGCCTATCTCTTTTGTAAGCTCATTCTTAATCCCATCTATAAATATATCTACAGATTCTGACTCAAGCAAATAATCGTATGAACGAACTATACGAATAGACGTACATGGCAAAGATGGTATTACGACCTCTGCAAAATCAATAGTAACAGAATATGTTGAAATTTCACGAACATACTCTGTATCAGTCGTATATCCATGCTTTTTTATTTCCGCCATAACGTTTGCATCAAGTTCTTCAAACTTGCCTCTAACATCATGATTAAAATTACCTTTCAAGAATTCCTTATAGCCAGTCTTAACAATATCTTTACGAACCTCAGCCTCAACCTCTGTTATCAAACGACCATAAAGACACCAAATTAGAGAATGGAGAAACGTGGTTTTACCAAATCCATTTTCCCCAGAAATAAGGTAAATATTTTTCCCATTCTTCGCTTTAAACTCAATCTCGTTTACTCCTTGATAAAGCCTATAATTATTTAATATTATTTTACTTATGATCATTTTCGTTCTCCTTTATAAATGAAGTAAGGCGTGCCTCCATATCTGTAGACAAACCATATTTACGCATTAGCAATACTTTACTTTTTTGCAATGCCAACAACTCCTGTATCAATTTATAGTGAGCAGGATTTTCCTGACAAGCTTTTTCTAGCAACAGTCTTTCTCCCAATCCTATCGAAGTATTTGGAAGGTTATACCCATACACCTCATTATATATATCATTTACAGTTGTCGAAAAGTTTCCATCTCGATACCAAATAACTTGAATCGCAATCAACTCTTGGTTTGTTATCAAGTCAATACTTGCCCGATGGTCTTGCGTATCTTTTTGCACAGTAAGCAATTCTCTCAGAAGCTGGATTCTATACTCCATTGTATAGTTACCCATATTGTGCCCCGTCTCATCCACCGCACGTTGCCCATTTCTACGAGTTTCACAACGATATTCCGAGACATTTCTATTGTTTACCAAGCTGTCACGAAAATCCAACAATGGCTTCATCCATGCTATACCGTTTTTGATTAAAGATGTCATAGACTTGTCTTCTTTTACAACTGTACAAATCCAGCATCCAAAACGACTTTGTCCACAACTTCTATGACTATCATCTGTTACAACAGTAGGGCATTCATAATCATCTGCCGAAGCATCCAAGTAGATTTGAAACAAAATTTGGTTATCAAATCCCCATGGAGATGGTATTGTGTTTATTATCCACCACACTTCTTCCAACATCAATTCTTTGATTGGTGCATATGTAAAGGTATTTGGATTTAGTGGATGCTTTGAAAGTCTATGTCCTTTTATCTCATGCCGTTTGATGGAACGCTCTCGCTGTTGGCTCTCTGATAAACGAGTACCAACTAACACGATTGCTTCTCCATCTGCAGCGACTTGGTCTGTAATGAACTTTGATGTCGGTTTTATTTTCATTTTTTCCGTGCAAAAACGGAAAGAATTATTAGGCACAGGGTAACCTTTGCCTATAACACAACACCAAAAAGAATCTTCTAGCTCAGGAGTTGTCGTTGCAACAGAGATTGGAAGTTGTTGTTCTTTGGCAGCACGCTTTATTTTATCCAACACCTTTACAACATACTCTTCGATAACAGGATTCTCCACCATCGTATCGTTGCAAACGACATAAATATTTCTCTTTAGTTTTATCCCTTCATCTTTAAGTTCGGTTAAAGCTAGCCATGTAAGTGTAAGCAGAACGGTAGAGTCTTTACCTCCAGAAAAACCGATTATCCAAGGACGCACACATCTGTCTTCCTCAAGATACTGGTCCTTGAGTTCATCTATTATATTTCGTACTCTCTGTGATTTAATTTCTGCTTTCATTACAGTTCCTCAGAAACCAACTGTCTCATTTTTATTCTGATGAACCCCAAACCAGAAGATTACATGTTCTTATTGTTAGACTCCTACAAAATGGAAAACGTGGGATTCTTCCTCGCCCATCTCCAAACGTAGGTCTTCGCATTGCCCAAACTATCGAGACGGACAATGCAGAAAGCCCACGCTATGGTATATAATGATTCCACATACGAATATATCATCATATAATACCAATGCATCTAGCAATGGTACATGTACGATAATTCGCAGTAGGATATAATACACCCACCGTGAGCATTCATCCATTGCCACACCTGCTAATAGTTTGTAAAGTTGCGAAGTTTACGTTTGAGCAGATGAGCGTAAGCAAACGCTCTATTCCATAAAAGTCACACCCACCCGCTCAGCCCTTTGGGCTTTCTGCGGTAGAATGCAATTGCAAAAATAATAATTATTTCTGAAATACGTGCGCTAATCTTAGATTATTTTTGTATTTTTGCAGGAAATGACGTTAAACCCATAAAAATACAGTAGATTATGACTACATATCTCAGATTCTGCTATTGTTGATGGTAATATAAAAACAACATGAAATGGATTATAAAGATGCCGCAAACTTAAGCTGACGACATTTTTTAATCTATTTCTTAATTTTAAAAAGCTAATCAGGCTTACCATTTAACAAAGTTATCGTATTAGTAAACTCTGACACTAAATCATTAAATCGAGGATTATCTCTTCGAATAATCAATGCTGCATAATTCTCATTCTCCTCTTCATCGTAAACAATTTGAGGGAGAAAAAGAAAATTATCATGCTCTGCATAAACAGAAAACCAAAAACTAAATAAACGGCTTCTCATTTTCTGCATTCCATCGCCTGTTTCACATATGTATAACAAAGCAGCTTGATTTTTACGAAAAAATTCATCTACAATACACATTACAGTATCTCTAACTTTTGGGTCTCGTGGTGACTTGATTCCTTCATAATTTGTCAACGCAAACTGATACGACTCACCGCTTTGAAGTAATTCGTCTTCTTCAAAAGCAACACTAAAACTTACCCCAAAGTCACTAACAAACTTGAACAAGCCTGTTGAAACATCCAATTCTACCAAATAGGGAGAATTGGCATTTATTCTATCTAAAGCAAATTCTTTCATTACAAGACATTAAATCTCACAGGCTCCTCGCCTGTACGTAATTTGTAGTCTTCATAAAGCATCTTCTGCATCTTGTCAACCATGGCTTTCTTTGTAGCCTTGGCAGATTTCCAACGTCTAAGCGCCTCTTCTCTTGTTAATTTATTCATATCCAATCCTCCATTATTAAATTATGAGCATCCCAAATGTCCGCTCTTTCTAAATTTCATTCTACCAGGTGAAGCTTTCAAGAACTACTATCCGGAAGAATACGACTGCAAAGATACGGATTATTTTTGAAACTAAAGCATCTTTATCCTAATAAAATGCAGATAAATTTTATTTTAGCAACACGGCTGCAAAGAAACAGTATCTGGTAGAGTGTAGTGAGAAAATCGTGAGGGATAATCCCAAATCGCGATGGATAGCGTGAGGGATATTTCCGTTTTTGAAGTATCTATCACGCTATTCAAGTATCTGTATATTAACATATTAAGATGTATGATACATGCAAATCGTGATGGATGATAGATGATTACATAAAATTATTTCATATGAAGGCTGCGCTGGGTTACGGATATGACTGCATCGGGTTACGGATATGACTGCATCGGGTTACGAATATGGCTGCATCGGGTTACGGATATGACTGCATCGGGTTACGAATATGGCTACATCGGGTTACAGATATTACTACGTAAGCTAACGGAGACGTATCTGTAAGCTTATCGAGACGTCTGCATCAGCTAACTGAGACGTCTGAACTCGCTTACTGAAATACTTGAATTGTCTTTCTGAACTACTTGAGTTGCTTGACTGAACTACTTGAGTTGCTACCCTTCCACTGGACTTACCGAACCCAGACTTGCTCTTTTGGTAAAGTGAGGGTGTGTCATAAGTTTATGATTCACCCTCTTGACTTTTCCTGATGCATAAAAAAAACACGGAATATTAAACTCCGTGCTCATTGAGCACTAAATTTATTCTACATCTCTCAACATACCACTTCCTCCATCCTCACCAACTTACCTGCTACAAACTGCATGATGATTTTATGGAGCGTTGTACCCTGGCGCAGCGCCTCGACCCTTGGAGCTACGGCATATCGCTTGATTTGTTCCTCAGCCTCTTGCCATTGTGCTTCTGCCTTAGAAAGTTTGCCATCCTCTGGCTTTGACTCGTAATCTTTCTTCGACAACACCTTCAGCTCCAGGATATAACTATGCTTCGTAGCATAATGAGTAAGATTTGGCAAAAGGAAAAAATCACAATAGCCATGGTTCAACTCTAGCTCCGGTGCGGTATAATAGTAATTGTTCAAATTCAGATATGCCATGAAGAAACCTTGAAGATTGCGCTCCGATTCTATGCCGTCACGAACTGACGATACCTTGGAATAGGCATCTGCCATAAACTGTAATCCTTCACGCCACTTACCCTCAAGTGCCATGTAAGTAAACAGGATTTTCATCTGGTTCAAGTCAACAAACTTTTCCTCCTGATATTGCTCCAACAAATAGCCATAGTATTGTTTACGAACATTATTGTTTGGAATACCCAATATCATCATATCACCAAAAGTACCCTTTATGGTAAGCATACCATAATAGAACAACAGACTGGTGAATGTTTGAGGATTAGTCAACCTACTGGCAGGAAATGTCTCTTCCAGGGTTGTCACAATCTGCCCCGTCTCAGCTATCGTACGGATAACACCTTTGCGGTCACCATCCAACTTATCCAACTGAAGCAGTTTCTTCATCTTGTTGTAGTCAGTCATCGTGTTTGGATCTATCATCTGCTTTGGAGCTTCTCCCCTATCTATATAATTTCGGAGATAATAGATGACCATATCACTATTGAACACCTTACTCTGAGTATGCAGAGCATCCTCAGAAAAACAATAGTTATCATACCAAGGTTTCATCTCGTCTATCATCGCCTCAATATCGCTTGCTGCAGGAATGCCTCCCACTTCCTTGTAATAAGCAAACATCTTGCGTACTTCCTCCATAGAGAAGCCCAACATCTGATTGAACTCTGGCTTGGTGGAGATATGCCAGCCAATATTGAACCCACTCGTCACATCGTCCAAGGTAACAGGACTGACACCTGTGATGAAAATACGTTCAAACATACCCTTGAACTTCTTGAAGACATCACGGTAGAAGCCATCGGCATGGGTGATTGCCCAATATACATTCTCGCCCTGCTCATTGAGCACGGTATTGGTGAAATTGTCATATTCATCGATAATCAGATAGAGAGGAAGGTTCTTGGTGGCAGTCTCATCCTGAAGCAAAGCTAATTTCTCCGTAGCAGAATCAGACTTAAAGAACTTCTCCTTAACATCTTCTGGATAAAATTCCTGATAAACTCGCATGAAGCCGTCTAATTTGACACGAAGATACATATTGAAGTTTTCCTCCAACTTGTCGATACTACCACCTACATACGAGAAATCAAGGTGAAGAATCTGAAACTTCCCCTGTAAAGGAGTAGGATGCTTACCTACCCATAAATCACCGAAAAGAGTTTGGAATTTCTCTTTCTTGCTACAGTCGTAATAAGCATGGAGCATACTCAGGAATATGCTCTTACCAAACCGGCGTGGACGAATGAAGAAGATGTTACTAGGTTGGTTTTCCAACAAAGGCAAATACATCGTCTTATCCACATAATATTGATTTTGCTCTATAACAGCCTCAAAGTCATTGATGCCGTAAGGCAAACGTTTCATATTCTGATTCATGATTGCTCCTTTTAATATTTTACCTTTGCAAAAATAAGAAAATTATCTGAATATGCCAAAGAATCTGTCTGTCTTTTCTTTGTATTGCTAAAAATTATTGGTATTTTTGCAATATGAACCCTATATAACCTCCTAATAATTGAATTGATTTGATGGCTATGGTGATTTTTTCCGAGACTCGTTTGTTATAACACAAAAAAGCACGGAATATTAAACTCCGTGCTCTTTTTTGCTTTTATATTTAATCTTGTCAAAACCTTCACCATACACACCGATAACGGCACTCTGACTAACAAAGGCATGGGGATCTATCTCGCTGATAAGACGGAAGATAGCTGGAGCCTGGCGCTGCTTTGCCAGCACGAACAGCATCTTCACATCCTGACCGGAATAAAAACCGCTGGCATTCACCACCGTTACTCCCCTATCAGCATCTACATTGATACGCTTGCCTATCTCCTCATACTTCTGTGAAATGATAAAGAACTGTACGCTTCGTCTTCTGCTGTTTACCACCTGGTCGATGCAGAATGCCTGAACGCAAAGAACTACATAACCATACAACACCTTCTCCCAATCGTGTACCACCAGATAGCTGGAACTGATGATGAAGATGTCGCATATCATAATCACTCTACCAAGAGAAATGTCGCGATACTTGTTGACGATGGCTGCGATGATATCCGTACCACCCGTACTTCCACCAACCGAGAAACCGAGTCCGATTCCGCAGCCACAGAAAACGGCACCCAGGAAAGCAGCCCATAAAGGTTGGTTTTCCAAAAGATGAAAATCACCTAAACGGCTGGAGAAGAATGAGGTCAGGATGGTTACCACTATAACGGCATAAACAGTCTTGACACAGAACTTTGCTCCCAAAATCTTGAACGCACATATTAATAAGGTGGCGTTAACGATAAAATACGGAATTTGCACAGGGCAACCGGTTGCCCAATAGATAATACTGGAGATACCAGGAAGTCCGCTTGCTGTTACATTGGTTGGCAAGAGGAACACGTTCCATCCAATAGCGTAGGATATCATACCTATCGCAATCAAAACATAGTCTTGTACAGACTTCCACAAGGGTCGAGGAGGAGTCATAATTAATTTATAATTTACAATTTATATTTTTTTAAAGCTTTTGCCCTTACAGGGCGTTTTTAAATGCAATTATATTTACCCAGAGTGTTGCCCTGGGCTAGGAGCTTCTGCCCTTTACCTTTCCCTTCGGCCGGTGACCGTTGGTTCAGGGCGTGCTGACTATACATTTCTGGGCGTGTGGGTTTTACCAGAATTTCTTCTGCTGCTCTGACCACTCAAAACCTTGGGTAGCCATTTGGGCTTCTAATGCCGCACGGTTCACATTGAAGTGATTACAAATCTCATCGAGTGTTTCAAACTCGTGGTCACGAAGCAGGAAGTTAATGGCGCTTACGAGCATCGGAACATCATTCATTGGTAACTTATCCATCCTTTTTATATTGATTAATTAATATTTATTATTGATTACTTGAGGCACCATGCCTCTTTCGGGGTGCAAAATTACTGCAAAATTCAGACAATACCAAAAAAAATCCCAGCAATCTTTTACCGATTGCTGGGATTTTTATAAATTATTGATGATTTACGCATTCACTGCAACTGAAATCCAGTCGAAGACAAATGAGCAAATACCGAATGCTACGATACCTACGGTGCAAATTGCAAGCGCCAACTTGGTTGAGCATGCGCTCTGGAAAGTAGGAAGCGGATTATCGCTGTGCTTGATGAACATAGCCTTCACGATGAGCAGGTAGTAGTACAAGCTGATAACAGTGTTTACCAACGCGATGAATACTACGCCGTATGCCCAGGCTCCCAATGTGGTGTGGATGTCGTGTGTACCAACTGCTGCCATGAACACGAAGAACTTCGAGAACATACCAGCGAATGGAGGAATACCACCCAATGAGAACAATGCCAAGGTCATCAGGAATGCCAGACGTGGGTTGGTCTTGTACAAACCATTGTAGCTGTCCATCTGAACTGTACCGTTGTTGTGCTCCTCAATAGATGAGATGATGGTGAAGACACTCAGGTTGGCTACTACGTAAATCAATACATAGTAAGTCAGAGCGCTCACGCTCATCGCTGAGTTACCTACCACTGCCAACATGATGTAACCTGCCTGAGAGATAGAAGAGAATGCCATGAAACGCTTCAGGTCGCTCTGACGGATGGCAAACAGGTTAGCGATAGTGATAGAAAGTACAATCACGATGTAAAGCAACACGGTCCAGTACTCTACCATTGGCTGGAACACCTTCATGAGGATAGCGCAGAGAGTAAACGCTGCAGCACCCTTAGATACTACTGACAGATAACCTGTAACAGTAGTTGGTGCACCCTGGTATGAATCGGCTGTCCAGAAGTGGAAAGGAACCAAGGAAATCTTGAAACCGAGACCACTGAAGAAGAATACCATACCGGCGATGGTCAATGGAGATGCAGAGATAACCTTTGCTACATCATCGAAATACAAAGTACCACAAGCAGCATAGAGCAGAGAGATACCGTAGATCATCACGCCACTAGAGAAAGTAGCGGTAAGGATGAACTTAGCACCTGCCTCAGCAGAATTGTGACGGTACTTATCGAATGCTACCAAGCAAGCCATTGGCACAGATGCCATTTCGAGACCGAGGAAGAACAGGAGGAAGTGGTTGGCACTAACCATCATGTTCATACCGAGCAAGGTAGAGATAATCAGCATATAGAACTCACCCTCCTTGAAGGCTGTGTCCTTGCGGCTCAACCACTCCTTAGCCTGTACCATCACGATGAGGGTACCCAGCGCCAGAATAGTCTTCAAGACACCGGCAGCAGGACCTGTTGTGTACATGCCGCCAAATGCCTCTGTGGCTTCTGTTGGGAAGATATTGATGGCAATGTGAGCCACCATCAAGAGACATACCAGAGGATTGAACCACTTACGGTCTGCGCTCTTGGAACTGCAGAAGTCAGCAATGAAAGTGATCAACAGAACTACCATCAGGGTAGCTTCTGGAATCATATTTAAAAATTGACTGTAATTCATTTCTTCTGATATTTATTACATGATTACACTAAAGATAGGACCGACAGCGTCCATGATAATCTTCTCTGCCCAGAGTGGGAACATACCGAGACCTGCAACGCAGGCGATAAGACCTGCTACAGCGATACGCTCGTCCCAGGTAGCATCGTGAAGCTTCTCCAACTTAGGACTAGGAACCTTCTGATAAAGGATCTTACCAACACAACGCAGGATGTAAACCGCTGTTACTACGATAGAGGTACATGCGATGATGGTACATACACGATGGAACATATCTGCATTTTGGAAGGCACCTACGAAAATGGTCATCTCGGCTACGAAACCAGAGAAACCAGGCAAACCGAGGTTAGCCAAACCAGCTACTGCATAACCTACAGAGAGGAATGGAATGATCTTCATCAAACCACCCAGGTAACGTACGTCACGTGTACCAGCCTGATGATAAATCATACCGATAACGGCGAAGAAGAGGGCGGTCATCAAACCGTGAGACAACATCTGGAGGATTGCACCAGTAGCAGCTGTCTCGGTCATCATACAGAGAGCGAAGAGCACCATACCACAGTGAGATACTGATGAGTAAGCGTTGATGTACTTCAAGTCGGTCTGCACACATGCTGACAAAGCACCATATACGATAGAGATGGTAGTCAGTACGAGGAACACCTTGATCCAGAAGCCGTGAGTAGCAGCTGGCAAGAGGAACATGGCGATACGGAAGCAACCATAACCACCAAGCTTCATCAATACACCGGCGTGCAACATAGATACGGCTGTTGGCGCACTGGCGTGACCATCAGGAGACCATGTGTGGAATGGGAACAGCGCACCGAGGATACCGAAACCGATGAAGAGCAATGGGAAGAACACGTTCTGCACGCTCTCTGGAATCGCATGAGCACCATTAGTATGGTGAGCGATATCGAGGATTTCGAAGGTCTGAGCACCACTGTAGAAGTAGATACCCAGGATACCGATAACCAAAAGGGCTGAACCACCCATCAACATCAAAGTCAACTTCATGGCTGAATACTCCTTTGCACCACTACCCCATACACCGATGAGGAGGTACATAGGAATCAGCGCAACCTCATAGAACATGAACATGGTGAACATGTCGATTGAGATGAAGAAGCCATATACACCGATGCTCAGGAGTGTGAACCAGAGGAAGTATTCCTTCTTCATTGGCTCCATCTGCCAGGAAGCAAATGTACCGGTGAACACGATGATAGAAGTCAGGAGAAGCATCACCACTGAGATACCATCCACACCGAGTGAATAGTTGATGTGCAATGGTTCAAACCAAGGCACACAGTAGGTGAAGAGCATCGGAGCTTGGTCGGCTGGCATTGTCTCACGAGCTTCGAGAAATGCAAACACCAAATAGATGGAGAGACCGAGCAATACGCTGGCACCTGCTACCATCACACCACGAACCTGCTTGTCGTTGCGTGCCAACCAGAGGCCGAGCAACATCAGGAGTGGTACTATGACGAATATACTTAAATTCATTTCTTTTCTATTTACTTAATTGTGAGACTTTCATTAAAGAAGTGCGAGCAGGCACAATGTCAATGCTACGGTACCGGTGAGGAACCAGATAGCATAGCTGCGAACATCACCACTCTGCCATGGGCGGATGGTTTCACCTGCCTCCTGTGTACCCCAAGCCATGAAGTTGAAGGTACCATCGATAACGCGACGGTCGAACCATGCGATTGGCTTTGAGAAGCAACCGAAGACAATCTTGTGGGTGAAGAACTGCCAAGCATCGTCGATATAGAAACGGTTCAACGCTGCCTTGTGCAACTTAGGCATCTTCTTAGCCAAAGTGTCTGCCAATGGAGTCTTCTTAGGAGCATACATGTAAGTAGCCAGACCGATACCGATGATAGCAACGATAACAGAGGTTGTTGCCACACTCATGTCGATATGGATATCGTAGCTCAGACCTGTAGCAGATACAAAGTGACCGAATGGAATCAAACCACAGAGGCAAGAGATGATGGCGAGGAATACCAATGGACCCCACATCACGAAAGGAACCTCCTGTGGCTTGCGACGGTTCTCTGGATCCAGCTCATAGTAGCTCTGTCCCCAGAAGATAACGTAGTAGAGACGGAACATGTAGAATGCTGTCATACCGGCAACCACTGTCATGAACCAGCCCATAAATGGAGAGAACTGGAAGCATGCTGAGATAATCTCATCCTTTGACCAGAAACCTGCGAATGGAGGAATACCTGCAATCGCCAAGCAACCGATGAGGAAACAGATGTTGGTAATAGGCATGTACTTGTGCAGACCGCCCATGTAATCCTTGAAGTTGCTGCCGATGATGACGATGATGGCACCAGAGCAGAGGAAGAGCAACGCCTTGAACATAGCGTGGGTAAACAGGTGGAAGATACCAGCCATATAACCCAAACCACCATGGTGGTTATCTACTGCGAAGCAAACGCCGAGCGCTACGAGCATGTAGGCAATCTGAGAGATAGTAGAGAAAGCCAGACCACGCTTGATATCACGCTGGCAGCAAGCTACAGCTGCTGCATAGAATGCGGTGAAGGCTGCAATGTAAGCTACATAGTGAAGAGTCTCAGGAGCATACTGTACCCAGATTGGGAAGAGGCTGGCTACCTGATATACACCGGCTACAACCATGGTAGCGGCGTGGATCAACGCAGAAACAGGAGTTGGACCCTCCATCGCATCTGGCAACCAGATGTGCAATGGGAACATCGCACTCTTACCGGCACCACCGATGAACATGAGGAACAACGCTGTTGGCATTACCCAAGCAGCACCTGCCAAAGCTGAGTTGAGCTCTGGCTGAGCATTCAAGTCGTAGTTGAAGGTTCCTACGTAGAAGCTGTAGAACAGGATACCGATGAGGAAGAAGAGGTCAGCGAAACGAGTTACGATGAACGCCTTCTTGCTGGCATGAACTGCAGCATGCTTTGGATAGTAGAAACCGATGAGCAGGTATGAGCAAACACCCACCAACTCCCAGAACAGATACATCTGGAAGATGTTGGTAGCTACTACCAGGCCCAACATTGACATGGTGAAGAGGCTCAGGTAAGCGTAGAAACGCTGCATACCCTTCTCGTATTCCTCAACCTTGTAGTTCTCATCACGCTCTGCCATATAGCCGAAGCTGTAGATGTGAACCATGAAGCTGACGGTGGTAATCACGATGAGCATCAATACAGAGATTGGGCTCAGACGGAAACCGATGTTGAAGGTGAGCAACTCAGTAAACTTCAACCATGTGAAATTAAATACGGTAACAGTTGGGTACATACCTGTTGAGGCATCACGACCCACTGCAAAGAAGTACTCGTATGCTGTATAGACAGACATCGCGAATACACAGCCCATCAATACGGTACCGATGAGTGCTGCTACCGGTCTTTTCATCTTCATACCCACAAGTCCCAGAACCAGGAAGCTCAGGAATGGCAGAAGAAGTATCAAAAATGCATAATTGTATTCCATTGTCTTTTAGAATTTCATGTTTTCAATACTGTTCACCTGGTCACTGTGATAGTTGCGGTAAACGTTGATAATAATAGCGAGCGCTACGGCTGTCTCGGCTGCTGCTACTCCGATAGAGAACAATGTGAAGAAGAAACCTTCCAACTGTCCTGGGAAGAGGATGCGGTTGAACACAGCGAAGTTCAGGTCGGCTGCATTCAATACAAGCTCGATGGAGATGAGCATGGCAACGAGGTTACGGCGTGTACAGAAGCCATAGACTCCGATGAAGAACAAGAGTGCTGAGAGCACGAAGAAATATTGTACTGGAATCATTTCTTATCCTCCTTTCTTGCGATTAAGATACCACCGATGATACATGCCAACAGGAATACAGAGATAAACTCGAATGGCAATACATAGCCATACTTGTCAGCACCTACCAGTGCAGAACCTACCTGATCCATTGGCACCTCGGTGTCGGCTACGGTTGCAGCCATATCAATAAAGTGATTCTTCAACACGATGACTGCCAAGGTTACGAAACCAACGAGGCAGACGAGTGCGCGACCTACAATCTTGCTACCCTTTACATGCTCCAAAAGACCCTGGAGGGTACGCTTTGATACCAACTGGATAGCGAAGACATAAAGCATGGTGATACCACCGGCATATACAGAAATCTGAGCTGCACCCAGATATGTATAGTCGAGCAGGAAGAACATGCCTGCTACACCGAAGAGTACGAACAACAGGAAGGTTGCCGCACGCATGATGCGCTTGGTGAACACGCACATGATGGCTGAGCCAAGGATGACTACTGCCAAGATGACGAACATAAATAAATTTGCTGTTATCATTGTCTAAAGTCCTCCTTACTTAGTCTTGGTGTTAAACTTACCGATTTCCAATGGGGCACCACCATCGATGAGGTTAGGAAGGCTTCCGCCCTTATAAACCTCCTTGTCAAGGTGCATCACCAACTTGTTGCGGTCGAAGACTGCATTCTCGAAATCGTTGACAAACTTGATTGCACCGAAGTTACATGCGTTCACACAGAGCTCGCAGAACATGCAGTCGCCCAAGTCGTACTGGTAATCTACCAGCTTGCGCTTCTTCTTGCCTGTCTCTGGGTCCTCCACCATCTCGGTCTGAATCTTGATGGTATCGTTAGGGCATGACTTCTCACACAATGTACAACCCACACACTTGTAAGCCTCGTTCTCATCACGAACAAAGACCAAGCGTCCACGGAAACGTGGAGAGATGTGGAGTGTAGTCTTGCGGTTCTCAGGATACTGCTCTGTGCTCTTTGGTGTGAAGTACTCCTTCATGGTAGTCTTCATACCGATAGCGAGGGTCTTCAAACCCGCTGCAATACCGCCGAAATATGAATTGTTAGACATACTTTCTTATTATTATAATAATGTGTATTAAAGATTATCCGTGGAATCCGAATGCTACGCATACTGTCATCAAGATCAGGATGACCAGTGACAATGGCATCAGATACTTCCACTCCAACTTCAGAATCTGGTCGATACGGAGACGTGGGAATGTCCAACGTACCCACATCAGGAGCCATACTACGGCGAAGGTCTTACCGAAGAACCAGATGAAACCTGGGATGAGGTTCATCAGATTGTCGAAGCCCTCGATACCGATGTTCAATGGCGCCCAACCACCGAGGAATACGGTAGAAGCGATACCAGAAATCACGAAGAGGTTGAGGTACTCAGCCAGGTAGTAGAAACCGAAGCCCATACCTGAATACTCAGTGTGGTAACCTGCGGTCAACTCACTCTCAGCCTCAGCCAAGTCGAAAGGACCACGGTTAGCCTCAGCATTACCTGCTACGAGGAATACGAGGAAAGCCAGGATAGCTGGCACATGACCCTTGATAATCAACCAGTTCCAAGCACCAGTCTGTGCCTCTACGATACCGCTTACCTGCATGGTGCCGGTAAGAACGACTGCAGAAATCAGACAGAGACCGAGAGACATCTCATAAGAAATCATCTGTACGGCACCACGCATGGCAGATACCACAGAGTATTTGTTGTTAGATGCCCAACCAGCGAGGAACACACCCAGCACGCCGATAGAACTTACGGCTGTGATGAGGAATACACCTACGTTGAAGTCAAGAATATGAGCTCCCTTGTTCCATGGAAGGAATGAGAAAGTACCTACAGAGGCAATGATCACGAGAAATGGTGCCATGTAGTAGAGCAGCTTATCGGCTCTATCTACAGCGAAGATCTCCTTGATCAACATCTTGAGCACGTCGGCGAATACCTGGAAGATACCCCAAGGACCTACACGCATAGGGCCAAGACGGCACTGGAAGTAGGCACACACCTTACGCTCCATGAAGATAAGTACGATAGCGATGAGGGCGTATGCTGTCAAAATGCAGATACCCACGAGCACGCACTCAATCAGAATCGACAGGAAGTCGCCCAAACCCAAGGTCTGGCGAAGCAGATTGTCGATGAATGTTGTTACTATACTAAAATCAAACATAATTATCTATCAATATCAGGGATTACGAAATCGATTGCTGCACCTGTAGTGATGAGGTCGGCGATCTTCTGACCACGGAGCATTGGATCCAAGGCTCCTGTGAGTGAGAGACCCATCGGACGCATCTTCATACGGTATGGACTCTTGTCACCCTTTGAGTCGAGATATACACCAAACTCGCCGCTGGCACCCTCTACAGAGAAGTACCACTGTCCCTCTGGAACCTTGATGATTGGCTTCTGCTTGATGTAGTACTCACCCTCTGGAATGTTGTCGATCAACTGCTCGATGATGTCCAAGCTCTGATACAACTCCTGGATGTGTACATAGTAACGATCCATTGAATCGCAACCGGTAAGGGTGATTTCCTTCCACTCTACCTTGTCGTACATATCGTATGGATGACGCTTGCGGGTATCGTTCTTCCAACCTGATGCACGACCGGCAGGACCGGTTACAGCATAGTTGATACAATCCTCAAGGTTCATTGGTCCTACGCCTTCGAGACGGTTGTGAGTAATCACGTTGTCGCCGAATACGTCGAGGTACTCCTGAATCATCGGACGGAGATACTTGCAGAGAGTCTTCACGTTCTGAACGAAGTTAGGGTCGATATCTGCCTGAAGGCCACCGATACGGTAGTAGTTCTGGATCAGACGGCCACCAGTGGTCTCCTCCATGACGTTCAATACGTGCTCACGGTCGCGCATGCAGTAGAGGAATGCGGTCAAGGCACCCAAGTCCTGTGCGGTACAGCCGAGGAACAACAAGTGTGAGTCGATACGCTGCAACTCATCCATGATGGTGCGAATGTAGCGGATACGGTCTGAGAGTTCGATACCCATAGCCTCCTCGATAACGCCAACCAGAGCGTGGCGGTGCATCATCGCAGAAAGATAGTTCAGACGGTCGGTCAATGCCAATGTCTGAGGATAGGTCATGTTCTCCCACATCTTCTCGATACCACGGTGAATATAACCGAGGTGTGGATAGATGCGCTTCACGGTCTCACCATCAATAACAGTCTGCAATCGGAGCACACCATGGGTAGATGGGTGGTTAGGACCAATGTTGACAACATAGTCGTTCTCATCAAAGCGACGCTTCTCTGTAGCAACGAGATGTCCATCTTCGCTCAAGGAATACTCCATGGTGAAGTCATCCTCTGGCTCATCGGTACAAGGGAACTTGTTTGCCTCAGGACTCATATCGAAGTCCTTACGCAATGGATAGCCCTGGAAATCGGTGCGGAGGAAAAGACGGCGCATATCTGGGTGACCCAGGAACTTGATGCCGACAAAATCGAATACCTCACGCTCCAGGAGGTCAGCTACCTTCCAAAGGTTAATAACTGTAGGAATCACATCACTGCCATCCACCTTCTTGGCGATGGTCTTTACTGAGCAGCGCTCGTTGGTCTGAGTATTCTCGAGAATATAGATACATCCGAGACCTTCCTCACCGAAGTCTTCACCGATGATGGTAACAAGGTAGTCGAAATGCTTCTCGTTCTTCAACTTCGCCATTTCAGAAGCGAAATTATCAAAACTCAATTCAATATTATTCAGTTTCATGTTCTTATACCTTATTATATTAATCAGTTAGACCTTTCTGAGGGTCGAAATCCTCAGGTACTTCAGTTACGATGATAGGCTCCTTGTGTCCGAGCTTCTCGCTGTCAGAGAGGTTCTCGTTGCTCAAGCCGCGAAGACCACCCTTGCTCATAGAGAGTTCCTTCTCATCCTGAGACATCTTGTGGTTGGCACCACCGAAGAATTTCTCAACCTTTACCTTACGCTGCAACTGCATCATACCATAAAGGATAGCCTCAGGGCGTGGAGGACATCCAGGGATATAAACATCCACAGGAACCAACTCGCTGATACCACGAACCACATTGTAGCTCTTCTTGAACGGACCACCAGAGATGGCGCATCCACCTACAGCTACCACATACTTAGGCTCAGCCATTTCATCGTACAAACGTTTGAAAACAGGTGCCATCTTATTGGTAATAGTACCGGCACACATGATCAAGTCAGCCTGACGTGGAGAGTTACGGGTTACCTCGAAACCGAAACGTGAGAAGTCGTAACGCGCACAACCTACAGCCATGAACTCGATACCACAGCAAGAAGTACCGAAGGTCAAAGACCAGAGTGAGTTACTGCGTCCCCAGTTAATGGCAGCATCAAGGGAACCGACTACCACGTTAGCACCACCCTCATTGAGCTCCTGTGCAATCTTTTCGAGGGTATCATTGTCCTTAAACTCGTCGTAAGGAATACTCTTGATAGAGGCTCTTTTGTTTACTTCCATTCCAATGCTCCTTTCCGCCAAGCGTATGCAAGGCCAAATACCAATACCAACAGGAAGAACCCGATGCTCACGAGAGCCATAGATCCAAACTGCTTAACTACGACTGCCCATGGATAAAGCAATACTGTCTCGATGTCAAACATCAGGAAAAGGATGGCGAAGAGGTAGTAGCCGATGTGTGATGGCAACCATGAGCTGCCACGAGTCGGAATACCGCACTCAAAAGGTTCACCCTTTACCGGATTGTATGAACGAGGACCGATCAACTTCGCGATGACATAAGCAGCCACCACCAAGGTTACAGCCGTCAGCAAAACGGTGATAAATAGTGTAAAGTTCATAAATTTGTTATAACGTTATTTTATATAAATGCTTCTAAGCGGCTGCAAAGGTAACACTTTTTTCTGAAAGAGCACATTTTTTTATGGTTTAATTTGCATCCAAAGTAAAAAAATACAAAAAACAGCCTGATTCATCAGTCAACAGACAGACTTAATGGTGGATCAGAAACAGAGAAAACGAGCGTATATTGTACCAAAAAGGAACAGAATAGTAGGAATTTTTATCCAAAACACGTTAAAAAGGATTAAGCATTGAATATTTTTCAAGGTTTAAGAGATTATAACAGGAAAATTATGTATCTTTGCATCCGCTAACCGGGTTCTGTCTAGAATAGGTTGATATATAAAAGCATTTGCGATTACAATGAAGAAGGATAACTGCACTCAGCATGCAGATAAAGGTTCTTGCGTTGGACTTATCTCCAGCGCCCTCCCCAAAGCTAGAAACAAAATTCTTGCAGCTAGCTCAGATACAGGGGTGTCCACCCATTGTATGCCTGCGAAAACAAAATCTATCACAAAAAATTCTAACGAACAACAGAACTGGTATGCGCTCAGAACTACCTACGGAAGAGAGAAGAAAGCCTACGACTACCTCGTAGCAAAAGGCGTTTCTGCTTTCTACCCTACCATCAAGGTGATGAAAGAAATAAGAGGACAACGTAAGGTTGTAACGGAATCCCGGCTGCCCAACATCTTTTTTGCTTTCGGTACCGAAGAGGAAATCAAAAGTTATGTGTATGATAATGTGAATCTGCCATATCTCCGCTTCTATTACCGACACATGCATGAAGGGGCAAGGATTACGAAATCTCCTCTGATTGTTCCCCAGAAACAGATTGAGGGTTTGAAGATTATCTGTGAATCAGAAGCTGATGATATCCTCTATGTACCAGAAGAGGTACAGAAGTTCAAGGAAGGACAGATGGTCAGGGTGATAGATGGTAAGTTTAAGGGACTGACAGGAAGAGTGGCACGGTATCAGGGGCAGCAGCGCGTTGCCATCATCGTCGACGGCGGCTTTACCATGGCTACAGCTTATCTACCAACAGCTTTTCTGGAATATATATAGTATAACAAAAACTGAAATTAGTAAAAGGTAAAAGTGCGAAACAAAACTGTTATAATCATTTTTTTGATATACGTAACGATGAATGTATCTGCCCAGGTGAAAACCACAGACAGTACGTTCATAAATAACTCGCGCCCTATAGTCTTTGTCGTCAACCGAACTGATATCAGCGAGAGTGACAAAGACTGGATTAACAATTATCTGATTCCCAAACTGGAAGCACTTGGAGACAGGGGCATCATCCTTGGGCGTGCTACGGCGTCACCAGAAGGTCCTACTCCCAACAACGTGCGACTTGCCCGGAGCCGAAAGGCTTCCATGGATGCCTTGCTAGGCAGATACGGTATCAACACCAAGCGCATCAGATATGATGTGGTGCCGGAAGATTATCCGCTCCTCCTCTCGCTGATGCAGATGGAGCATGACAAGTACCTGCCTACAGTAAAGACCATCATCAGAAAACATGACGGAAAAGGTGACCAGCTGAAGGCGGAACTGAAACGACTGGAAGGAGGAAAAATCTGGAATTATCTGCTCAAGAAATATTTCCCACAGTTGCGTGCCGTCAGAATCATGCCGATAGACGAACAGCTTGTAAATACCAACCAGCTGTCCGAGGCAAAAACCATCCATACGGACTTGCCGTTTCCTAAGCCCAACATCTATGTGGAAATACCGCAACTGGAAGCGGAACCGGCAGAAACAGGCAGGAAACGCCGCGAGTTGCTGAGCATCAAGACCAATCTGCTCTACGACTTCACCTATATGCCGGGCTACGACCGCTTCTGCCCAATCCCAAACGTGGCTCTTGAGTATTATCCGCTGTCCGGACATTTCACATACGGTGCCAGTTTCGAAGGACCCTGGTGGCGAAACTACAAAGAGCATAAATATTTCCAGTTGCGCAACTACCAGTTGCATACCCGATATTACCTGCAAAGCGGTGAAACGGGTTTCAGGGGTTTCTTCGTAAGTGCTTACGCGCACGCGTTCCTATATAATATATGCTTCGACGAAAAACGGGGATGGGAAGGTGAAGGATGGGGAGCCGGACTGGGACTGGGTTGGGCGATACCGCTGGACCGCTCCAAGCACTGGCGGCTCGACATCGGTCTGCAGGCTGGATTTCTCAATACCCGCTACGACCCATACCAGTGGCTCTGCCCTGTGGATGGAGATAAAGACAAACAGGTATATTATTACAAATGGTATGGAGATGCCAAGGATTTCAAAAAGCGACAGTATCGCTATACGTGGTTAGGACCAACCCGTCTGGAGGTGAGTTTGAGTTACGATATCCTCTACCGAAAAAGTAAAAGAAAGTAAATAATGAATCAGTTTCAGCAGTTGACATATCTCCTCATAGGTTCTGCAAGCCGCAAAGTTTGCAGAACAGCTACTGTTATGCTTTTTATTTCAACAGCGCTGCTGCTTGCAGGCTGCGAACGTGAGCCGAATCTCTATCTGCATCAGGGCGGTAAGGAAACAACAATGGATCTGCCGAAGATAGACCTGGAGCTGAAAGTGCTCTGGGATTATGAATTCAAATATGATGTGGTATACGACTGGGAGGCAGAATGGAAATACGGATGGGACGATGATGACAACAAACTCTTCGGAAAAATCGGATATACCGAACCATCTGTTTTCGAGATAAGAAGATACTTCACACAGGATGTGCAATATGGTGCGCACGAAGCACCCTATAAGAACCATATCCAGTCAAAACAGCTGACAGCCAATTACGACTTCGGTTTCTGGGATATCCTGGCATGGAACGACATCCAGACTGCGGATGGTATTCAAAGCGTCCGCATAGATGAATCTTCCACTTACGAATATGTAACGGCAAATACGGGACAGACGATGTTTCCCTCAAAATACAATACTCCCCAATTCAGCAACTCCTTCTATCAACCGGAAGAACTGTTTGCGGGATATGAAAAGGGTATTGAAATCAACCGTAACCTTGACGGATTTGTATTTGATGAGAATCGCAACTGCTGGGTAAGGACCCTGGAAATGCAGATGCAGCCAGTTACCTATATTTATCTTACGCAGATTATCCTCCACAACAACCGCCAGCATACCCGCATCGTAACGGGTATTGACGGTAGCGGAAACCTGAGTGGCATGGCGCGCAGCGTGAATCTGAATACCGGTATTACCGGAAGGGATGCCATCACGGTAAACTATAATATGAGGATGAAGTTTGACCAGCAAATGAAGGATGGAGAGAAGGTGGATATCATTGGAGGCAGGGTCTTGACCTTCGGTATGCCGAAGTTGAATCCCAGCCGTTTAGATAACCATTCTTATATGGAATCTTTAGCAAAAGTAAGAGATGCCGACCTTAACAACCGACATTACTTGGATGTAAAGATGCAGTTTTATAATGGTAAGGACTCCACATTGGTCTTTGATGTAACCGACCAGGTTCGTCGTCTTTACCGAGGTGGTGTTATCACGATAGATTTAGACATGACGAAAGTCCCTGTTCCTGTTCGTCCCGGTGGCTCCGGTTTTGATGCCGTAGTCAAGGATTTCGAAGAGAAGCAATGGGAGTTTGATATGTAAATGATGATTATTAACAAAAAATATAATAAACAAAAAAAAGAGAATTAAGATTTAGTTTTTAACATTATCGTTTAACAAACTTATATGTATATGAAAAAGTATATTTTTCTTGCAGCTTCTGCATTGACCCTTGCAAGCTGCACAAGTGATGATTTTCTTGGTGATACCCAAGGCAGCACTCCTACTTCAGCCAATTCAGCTATAAACTTCGGTGGAGATGCTGGCAAGATTACTCGTGCTACATCGAACGAGGGAACAGAAGCACAAAAGCTCGATGGACAGTTCTTGGTCTATGGTGTAAAGAAAACAAGTGAAACTCAGTTAGTAAGTGTATTCCCTAATTACTACGTTTGGGATGTTGAAGCAAAGAACACTACCTCAAACACTAATGGATGGGAGTATGTAGGAGATAAGGGTGCTGATCAGCTTGGTATTGGTAAAATCACATTAACAAAGGATCAGACTATTAAGTATTGGGACTACTCAGCTTCAGAGTATCGATTCGTTGCAGGTTCTCCAATTGACGCTTTCGATTTTAAAGTACCTGTAGAATCTGCAAGCAAAGATATTAAGTCTGCAACAGTAAGTAAACTTGCAGGTCATATCAACCCCAACGAGGCAGGACCAGCTCTCAAGACAGATCCTGTATATATAGCAGCTCCTGTAAAGGTTGAAAAGGAATACTACCAAAAGCCTGTAAAATTCACTTTTATTCGTCAGCAGTCAATGGTTCGTGTAGGTCTTTATGAGACTATCCCTGGATATTCAATTACTGACATAAAATTCTATGCTTACGATACTGATGACAACACTCTCAAAGTTTCTACAGGCAATAACGTCATCCTTACTTCTGCTACAGATGGCTACTTTGTAGGTGGAAGCAATCTCACAGGTACTATAACTTATGATTGGACATCAACTACTCCTTCATACACCTACGCATATAATGAAACAGGTCTCACAAAGAGTAAGAACTGGTATGCTGGTAAGTTAAGTACTTTGGCTACTACATCATCAGATCCAACAGTTGCTATACTCTATGGTACCGACAAAGATATGTCTACAACAGGCTATTTCACTGTATTACCAACACCTTCGGCAACAACAGCTTCAGCTATTTTGATTAAGTGTGACTATACTCTCACAGCTGATGATCATTCAGGGGAGACTATCAAGGTTACAGGCGCTACAGCTGCTATCCCTGCAGCATATAGCAAGTGGGAGACTAATACACGCTATACATACCTCTTCAAGATTTCTGACAATACTAATGGTACAACAGGTGGTTCTGACGATCCAGCAGGTCTCTATCCTATTACCTTCAATGCCGCAGTAACTGAAATGACAGATAAGACAGAAGGTACAACAACAACATTCACCGCTCCTTCTATTACAACATATCAGAAAGGTTCTGTAGAAGGTAATACTATCAAGTACGTAGCAAATAAAAATATTGACGTTACTGTATTAAATGACAAGGCCGAAGTTCAAACATTGAAAACTACAGATGAAGAAGCTGAGCAGGTAGGCCATATTGCAGTTTATAAGTTCGACACAGAAATTACTGAAGCAGAAGTTCAAGTTAAGGGTGTAACAGGCGCAACAAAAATAGCAGGTTCAGTTGATGCTAATAATGTATTTACATTCAAACCTACTGATGCAGGTTGGTACGCTATCAAGTACTTAGCAAAAGCAAAAGTAGGCACAACTCCTGCCGTATATACCTATAAGGTTGTATATGTAGCAGCAGCTACAAAATAACAGATTTCTCTTTTGCCCCCCAAAACTCGGGAGCAAAACAATACTATTAAGGCCGGACGGGGTTGAATGTTCCCTGCCCGGCTCCTATGATAAAAAGCAAGAAGAAAATGAAATTATATCGCATCCTGACCATACCATTCTTGGCTCTATGTCTTTTTTCCTGCGCTGGATCTGGGCAGGAAGAACCGGATGTGCCTACTCAACCGGAAGAACCGAAGGGAGTAAGTATCTCTTTCGGAGGAAATAGCGGAACATGGCAAGATGCACCTACTACCCGTGCTAATGAAGAAACAGGACTGGAAACTATTTCCAAAACCTTCAAAGTATGGGGATATAAAACCACAGGAGGAAATTACACCAGCGGATTCAACCAGTCCCAAAACGTAATGGATGCATATACCGTCAACTGGACACAACAAACCGCAAACACAACCTCCAGCAATACTGCCGATTGGGAATACGTAGGTATCGCTAATCAAACTATCAAATACTGGGACTATTCCGCTACCAGCTATCGCTTCTTCGCCTATAGCAGCCCGACAGCAGCCGGTAACAGTTCAGTCCCGTCTTTCCAGGAACCTACATCGATAAAAGGTTCCAAAGCAAAATATGCATCCTTCTCTATCCCATTCACTTACAAAGAGGATGCCACCGCAGTTACCACCCCATATATCTCAGACCTCTGGCTGTCAGACAACCAGAACTTCGAAAACAGGAAATACGGGGCATGCGTAAAACTCACCTTTGCTCCTATTATCACAAAGGTAAGATTCAAATTCAATTATCTGAAAGATACCAAAATCTCTATCACCGATATTGTTTTCAAAAAAATAAACAATGATCCTTCTCCTATTAAGGGAAATATCATCGTCAGTTACCCTATTACAGGAACAGAAACCAAAGCTTCCTATAAATGGGAAACTACAGAAAAAGGAACAGAGCCCATCAAATTCACCATTCCTTACGAGGAAGATGCAGATTTGAATCATCAGGCTACAGAAAGAAAGAAATGGTATTACGTTCCACCATTGGGAGACAGTAACACACCGCAGGGCGCTTACATCATCAGCGCCACCATCGATGGAAAGAAATCTACAGCCACCATTCCGGCAGAATATATGCAATGGAAGGCAGGCTACCAATATACATACATCTTTAAAATAACAGTAGCAGGACCCAACATTGCCTTCACCAATATGCAGGTGGAGAAATGGGTGGAAACTCCTATTAAAAATAATGGCGGTACCGAAGACTGGTAACGCCCCACATGACTCATTATGAAGAATAAAAAACTGATGATACCCCTCTTTGCCTTCCTCGCAAGTCTCACTGCCTGCGAAAGCAACGACCTGCCTATCCAGCACGCCGACAGTTATCGATATATCACCTTTGCTGCACGGACACAAAAGATGACGACACGTGCGGATGACAGATATGAAAGCTATGACCCGGTTCAGCGAATGCACCCACAAAACATGGGTGTCTTCGGCTATTACAACTTTGCCACTCATAGCTTTGAAACCACTGGTACAGAGACAGGAGGCAAAAACCACGCCATCTTCGACAATATCCAGGTAGATTACAGTACATCGACCAAGACCTGGAGCACAAAGGAAGAAAAGCGATGGGATGCTTACCCAGACAGCAACTTCGACTTCTTCGGATATATGCCGCATTCTACTGAAGCAACCCTCAGTAAGCCATCGGCAACAGAAAGAACCTATCTCCTGACGATTCCTTTCTCCATGCCAGAAGTCAATGGCAACCCATCCCCTATCCTTGCTCAGAAAGATTTAAGACAGGCGCCAATCATCTGCGCCAAACCGGAGCATAAGGGAAGTATAGCGGCAGGAGGTTCGGATGCAACCTTTGGACGAGTAGTTACTTTCCTCTTCGACCAGACGTTGACGGGCTATAACCTCAACTTCCAACTGGACCAGAAGATGAATGCCATCCGACACTTCCGCATCAAGGGTGTCAAGATTTACGGCAAAGGACTGAACGACGAAGGTCTGGCAACGGGAGGCAACGTAAGCCGCAGCTACACATGGAGTAACAATGAGTGGACGGCAAAAGCCATCAAATGGAGCAATCTGAAGAAGGTAGATATAACGGAAGAAAACGCCATCCAACTGGCAAAGGATGAAAATTCAGAAGCCCCATTTACTCCGGTAGCCAACGAATCCATGGATATCGATGACAGCAAGTATCATCGTTGGGGCACCACCTTCTATGCCATCGCCGATGCCTCTTTCGTACCCACCATTGCCGTCACCTACGATGTAATCCTGAAGGATGAAAAGGGAGAAACGGTTACCCGTAAGGACGTAACCTCTACCATCATCCTGGGAAATAAATATTTCGAAACACTCAATCCTGCCCAAACGGCAGCGATTTACAACATCAATATACTCATCCAGCCAAGATACCTCTATGTACTGGCTGACCAGGATGCCTATACGGGGCATCTTCTGATACAGTAATAACAGAATACCATCATGACCTATACCACGAAGATACATAAGAACAAAGAAAAAAAGAATCGCTTATAAATGAAGACTCATGAAAAAGCAACAAGATAACAATACACAAAACAAAAAATTCAGAATACTTCTTGGCATTCTGATCCTATGGCTCATGTGTGGACAAACCTTATGGGCTCAGACAACAAACAAATACTATTCCATAGATATCTATGCCGATAGCTATGCAGGGGGTGATGGTAGCAAGACCAATCCATACGAGATTGCTACGGAAGAACAGCTCGCCAAACTGGCACGTGATGTGAACAACGGAAACACACCGCAGGCTTTCCTTGGCAAATACTTTAAGCTTACTGCCGATATCGACCTGAGTGGCGGTATCTGGATGCCAATCGGTAAATACTATAACTACGGCAATGGTAATGGCGACAACCGTTTGTTTTTCGGAAAGTTTGATGGCAATGGTCATGTCATCAAAAAAATGCATATACAATGGAAAGGAACTGATGCAAAGAGTGCATGGGGACTCTTCTCGACACTCCAAGGTGCAAGCAGCACTAGCCTTACTACCGTAACAAACCTCATCATCGAGAATGCTAAGGTAGAAAAGGAACCAGGATTCGAACCTTATGGTCCCGATTATAAAGTGGGCGTAGTAGCTGGTGAGATATACGGCAATACAGAACTCAGCAACATCATTATCCGTGGCTCAGAAATAAAGGATAACGACGAAACATACAATATTAACAATGAAAGCAAGATTGGCGGTATAGCAGGAAATGTACAGACCGACAGTAATAACGAAACTATCAGAATCTTCAACATAGCAGCTAATACACAGATAAATATGCTGAAGAATACAAGCGTGCATAACGATAAGTTCCACATAGCCCAAGGTTTCGGTAGCTTCAGCTATGACATGAATGGAGGAGGTAACTCCATACAGCCTACCAACATCTACCTCTTTGGCAATGGGCTTAATATCGAAAATACAAGTCCAAAAATCAACAAAGGTGGCATCACTGCCGGTTGTCAAAACGAAAATGCCAATAATTATGCTTCTACCTGGTATTACACCCAGTACGTAGATGGTGGAAAGAACCTGGGAACCCAGAAGACTGATGCCTCGTTTATGAAAGAATTTGTAGATAAAGCCAATGAGTTTATCAACAAGAATCCACTCGTTCAAGACAAGCTCAACTGGAGCTATACTTCTGGTACAGGCTTTAACTTCGGTTCAACAAAACTGACAGTGAAGCGTGGCTATAATACTATCATCACAGCAGAAACTATTGAAGGTAATGCAGAAAACGAGAAATATTTCTGGTATACATCTACAGACAAGAAGAATTGGACTCTACAGAACGAGAACAATCCATATAACAATTTCAGCATCCCGCTCAAAGACTTCGACCAGTATGTTTATGCAAAATTGGAAGATGGCAGTTCGCAATCAGGAGTGGCAAAGATTGAAGCAAGAAAAGTGGATGCTGTGATGAAGCACAAAGAGAATACAATCTACATTGACATAAATAATAATATTTGGGACAACAACGATAATCTTGATATCACATATTCGTGGGTAAAGAATGATGTAGAAGTAAGCACTGAGCCTACTTTCGATAAGTCATCTCTTACCCCTACCGACAAGCTGAACTGTTATGTGATAGTAACAACCAAAGACGGAGTTGAGCTATTAACCAAAAGGTTGTTTTATACCAAGAGCGTGGTATATCTATGCCCTGCTGGTGCTACTGGAACAACAGCTGAAGGAAAGACTATATCATACAATCCCGGAAACGACAGTAATGACGGTCAAACTCCTGAGACTGCTGTAAGGACATGGAAGGGCGCATATTCCAAGTTGGAAAAGCAAGGATCATGGGACGACAACACCATCGTGCTGATGGGAATGAGTGACAAAGATGTTACCAACAACGGTAACGACGGCTTCACATCTGTAACATTCAATACAAGTTCTGAATGGGAGAATAAGAAGAGTACCTCTCCTTTCTTCAAGAATACGACCATAACGGGTAGTTGGGATGGCGTTAACTACAAGGGTATAATTGAGATGTATGGTGGTCATGATCGGAACCATAGTTTACCGATTTATGGAGATACCCGTTTCCAATATCTCACCTTCAATCGCAATAATAATAATGAAAATTACGATATTCTGTACTGCCAATTCTACAATCTGGAGATGGGCGAAGGCATACAGATGACAAACTATAAAAATATGTTCTCAGGTGATGGTACTATCAAGGGAGCATTCTCTACATCTTTCCAGATTTTTGGTGGTTTCATGGATGATAATCGCTTTTCACCATTATCAACAGAAGGCAACCTCAAGAAGATGGATGATGCTCTACCACATGGACGTGAAGGCTTCAAGATAAAGATCAAATCGGGACACTACTCTTCAATTTGTGTTGGTGGACGACAGACTGTGGAAAACAGAAATGGTGTGATGGGTAGCCCTAACATGCCTATTAAGTGTACTATTGTTGTAGATATTGATCGTAAATTCAATAATAATCACAATGAAAACAATTCTACCCTTGACGTTGCCATAGTTCTTGCAGGCAACCATGAGGGAGCTATGGTTGGCGATGTAGACATCATCATCAAAAGTGGAAAGATAGGACGTGTGGTTAATGGTTCTTTGGGTGCAAGACGAGAAACAATAAATAACAATGTACATTACAATGCACCTTACAACACCTATATGGGACGCGCCAACATCTTGATAGACCCGGCACAATCAGAAAGTAACAATAAGAATACGGATGTCAATAGCCGTGTAGAGATTACAGAGATTTACGGTGGTAGTACAGGACGTGGTTTTCAGGATCGTGAATGGGTAGAGAATCCTTTCTATGGCTATAGCTCCATTACCATCAAGGGTGGTACCTTCCTGATTCCAACAAATTGTAAATCAGAAGAAATCTTCAGCGGTATCTATGGTGCAGGAGCAGGTGGTATGAATGGTATCGGAGATGATACAAATCACACAACGGATGACCGTATCCCTTACTGGACAAACAGCAGTACGAAATCTGTCATGGCTTTTGGCAACTATGATGCAGCAAAAGCTAATCTTTGTATGTATAATTGCTACAATGCTGACACACATACATATACCGAGGTAGACCCACGACTGACCCATAACAAAATAATCATAGAAGGAGGTATCTTCGGTTCTGAAACAAGAAAGATTGACGGAATCTATGCCGGAGGTAGCGGATATATGAGTTCTGACCTTTGGACTACAAATGGAAAACCAAGTAAGGATGGTGGAAACATATACGGAAAGGCAGGAGAAACCGTAGCATCACTTACCATCAATGGTGGAGAATTCTATTGCAAAAACGGCATCTTCGCTGGTGGACGTGGAACTGATTATTTCTATTCTTTAGACCAAAAGGGTGGTAATGCTGATGATTATACAGAACTCGGCAAAATATACGGCAACGTAGAACTGACCATCAATGGCGGTATCTTCCATTGCCCTGTATTCGGTGGTGGATATGGTGTGGCTGATGCCAAACGGCTCAACTCCTCAGACATCAACACCCTTAATAACATGGCACGCCTCTATGGCTCGTCTACAGTTAAGATTAATGGTGGTACATTCTTTAAGAATATCTATGGCGGCGGTGACATGGCGGTAGTGGAGAAAGGAACTAACATAGCCATCAGCGACAATGCCGACATCAGAGGGGATGTGTTTGCCGGCGGTAATGGAAGAAAGAAACGATTGGACAACGAAAACAACATCGCTGACGATACCAAGCATCCAGAACTCGTAGGAAAGGTACTTGGCGGCACCAACCTCAACTTCTACGGCACCTCTGCACAGGCACCATCCATCTATGGCGACATCTATGGCGGTGGAAACAGAGCACAGGTAGAGGGAGATACACATATTAATATATATGCAGCCAACTTCGCAGGAGAAATCTATGGCGGAGGAAAGGGCTTGATTACGGACAGCATCGGCAATCTGCTTGCCAAAGACCTCTATACCTATGCCAACGTAACAGGTAATACCTTTGTAAAACTGGCTCAAGACCAGGGCACACAGACAGAAGGAGAAAACGGAAAGAAGCAGGACAACTTCTCCATCAATGTGATATGGGACAAGAAATGGAACGGAACAACGTGGATCAACTGGAATGACGACAAGAGCAAGTTCTTCAATGACGGTCAGTTCGTCTGCCCTCATAATATCTATGGTGGCGGTAACCAAGCCTGCAACGTAAAAGGAAAGGCTACCCTTACCATCCTGAAAGGTATGACCCCATTCGGACTCCTGAAAACAGCAGAATGGAAGGAAGCATACGACGACAGCGGCCATCCTCACTTCGCTGTATTCGGCGGTGGCTATGGTATCAATACAACCGTGGGCAGCACCGACGTTACCGTGAACGTGAATGGCGACTACGGAATCTACAATACTGAGATAGAGGATATTTCTGTCTTCGACAACTCAAAGGGTATTCCTAACTTCACCATCCTGAGTGCTCTGGGCGGTGGATATGCAGGAAAAGTTAACGATAGTACAAAGGTAACCATTGATGGCAAGACCTTCCTGCACCGTGTATATGGCGGTGGCTTCGGTGACCCATTCTCTACAGAGAATAACGAAACGGGGCAGATTGGCGGCAACACCGAGGTATATATCCAGGGAGCCAAAATCTACGGTGACGTATTTGGTGGCGGTGCCGGTGTAGCACCTAAGTATATCAACGGCACTTACACCTACTTTACCAATGTAGCAAAGGTATTAGGAACCACCAAGGTAGAGATTTCGGGTGAAGCCAAAATATATGGCAATGTATATGGTGGCGGTGACATCGCCAACATCAAATCATACACCCCCCTGACAGGAGCAGAAAAGGAAGCCTATTACAACACGAAGCCAAAGAGCGAATCAAAGCTCGACCAGACTACAGGCAAGTTCCTTAGCTATGAGGCAAAGGACTATACCACCTTCGTCAATATCACCGGTGGCGACATCTTCGGAGAAGTATTTGGCGGTGGAAAGGGTCTCAAGAAAGCTGAAGCTACTGAATATTATAAGGTGGGAAGAATCAACGGCAACACACTGGTACACGTGGTGAACACGAATGCCACCTCCCTTGCCGACACCGACAGCCAGGGCAACATCGTGCCATTCATCTGGAATAATATCTATGGCGGATGTGCCTTCGGTACCGTAAATGGAAGTACCCTGGTACATATCGAGGGCGGCAAACTGGGCCACAACATTTACGGCGGTGGATACGGAAATATCAAGATAGACCTCACCAGCAATGAAACCGAAGAGGAAGAGGAGGAAATTACCCGTAACACAGTACTGGGAAAAGTGGATAAAAACAAGGAGGGAACCTACGCCAACATCCTGGGTAGCACCAAGGTACAGATAGACGGTGGAACCTGGATATGGAACCGCAAGGCAGACATCAACGGCAACATCACCACCTGGCTGGCAGTTCAAAATAACGAAAAGATCTGCGAGAACATTGATGAGTTCAAGGAGATAACCGCTGCCATCCTGAAAGCCAAGACAGCCAATGAGATTACCAACGAAAAGGCAAAGGCTGCCATCAATCGCATCATCACTGATGAGAATACCCAACAGTTCTATGCATTTACCAAGGGAACGATGAACTCCGGTTCCTTCAAGCGAGACCATAATATCTATGGCGGTGGAAACCGTGCCTGCTATGTGGGATTCGGACAGGACGGAAACTCTACCATTGGCAACGGTACTTCTGACAGCAACGGTCTGAGTGAGGTAATTATCAACCACTCTCCTCTTGCCGACGTCATCACCAAGGATGGCAACCAGATCAGCGTGTTCGATGAAACCTCGCTTGCCGGCTTATGCTGGTATATCAGCAGCAAGAACACAAGCGACCCGGAATTCTCCATATTCGGAGCCGGCTTCGGTGCCAACACCAAGGTGGTAAAGACCGAAGTATGTGTGCAGCCTGGTAACAAGATGAATGACGATGGCGTCATCCCCGTCAACGGCATCAAATACCGCTATCTCAACCAGAATGCAGACCTCAAGACATACGTTGACTTCGAGAAGCAGATATACAATGACTTCCTGAAAGTTTCAAAGGATGACAAGAAGCTCTATTTCGGTAGTGTGACGGGCAGCAATCCGGGTGATGCCGACTTCGACCCGATGACCTTCAAGCGCTATCATGCCAGCCGCTGGGCCTGGACCCTCGGTTTGCCAGGCTTCACCTTCCAGGCTATCCACGGCGGTGGCTTCTCAGGATATGTAACAGACAGTACCTACGTAGAAACCGACTGTCAGCCTTTCTGCGAGAACATCTTTGGTGCCGGTGTTGGTGCCATGCCTATCGGTAACATCACTGCAAACCCGGGAGAAAGCTATGACTTCGGAAAGGTAGGTACCCTGTCGAGAGTATTCATCAAATCAGGCTATGTAGCACAGAATGTATATGGCGGTGGTGCCGGTATCGAATCAATCTATGACAAGAACCAGAATACATGGATTGACTTCCCGAATATGGCACGCGTCCCTAAAACGGAAGTTTACGTCTATGGCAGAAACATCAAATATAGGTACAACCTCGGCTTGATAGCCCGTACCATGATATTGGGCAGCGTATATGGCGGTGGCGATGTTGCCAACGTGGGAAATACAGATGCAACGGAAGAACCGGATGTTTTTACCTTTGAACACCCCCAGGTACCAGCCAGATACACTTCGCTCGTCAACATCCGTGGCGGCGTTGTTTTCTCTCAGGTTTTTGCAGGAGGTAGAGGACGCCTAAAGTCTGAATGCAAGGACTATAAGAAGCTGGGTGGCATCTACGGCAATACCAGTCTGGTCATCGACCGTCCAAACATCACCTATCCATACTTCGACGAAGCAACGAAAGAGTATATCAAGCCATGGAGCGACAATGCCATGAAGCATCCAGACAATGACAAGAACAAGGATATCATGCCAGCATTCCTGGAGAGAATCTACGGCGGATGCGAAAACGGTACGGTATATGGCAATACCTTCATGAGCATCTCCGACGGACAGATAGGCCATGGTATCTATGGCGGCGGTTGGGGTAACTGCGACACCCTGACCGTGAACGGAACCGATTCCGTGAACGTGACTTCGGCAGACGTAACCGGCAATACCAATATCATGATCAATGGTGGACAGGCACTGCTCTCCTCTTACTGGAATCCGGAAACCCGTTCATGGCGACCAGCCAGCATCATTGACGGTATCATCTACTCTCCACAGTACAACCACCAGGCATTGAAGTTTAAGATTAACCACAACATCTATGCCGGTGGAAACGAAGCATGCGTGGTAGGCAAAGATGCCTATCTCACCATGGAAAAGGGATTGCTGCATGATAGTACCCAGATGGCATATGGAGTGAATAAGAAATTCTTCGAAACCATGGCATGGAAGGAGATATATAATAAGGTGGGATCCCCTCACTTCTGCGTATTCGGTGGCGGCTATGGAGAACATACCGTCATTCAGGGTGATACCCATGTGAAAATCAACATGGAAGAAAATAACAACAGAGGTCACGTAGACGATATCAAGAAGGGCGAAGAATACAGGCACTTCATGAGCGGTTTTTCCGTGATGGACATCGTGGGTGGTGGCTACTCCGGCAAGGTGGTGGGCAATACCCACGTAGAAGGATCCGGTGGTATCTTCTGTCGCCGAGTCTTTGGTGGCGGATTCTACAACTCTGTAAAATCTACCACCGTCAATATCAAGGCTATTGACTGCCATGACATCTTCGGTGGCGGTATGATGGGTGATGTCATCGATAGTACCGCAGTAAATATCGGAAATCCTTCAGCCCAAAATAGCAACAAAGCCATCTTCATCCATGGCAATGTTTACGGCGGAAACGATGTTTCGGGCTATGTTAACGTAAGCGTTAAGGATGGTGATTTTACTGACAACAACGGCTCCGGTACACATATTAATATATATGGCGGTAAGATTTACGGTAACGTGTATGGTGCCGGAAACGGTAACTACCTGTATGCACTCGACAAGAACCAGAACCAGAAGGTGACGGTGAACGAGTATTACCCTATGAACCCGGAGGATCCAAACTCAGAGACCGTTCCTCTGGTATATACCGTACCGATGAGAAAATTCATACCTTCCTACAAGGAGGCAAGCGATGCGGCTAAGATTGTGAACATCAATTCATGGCGACCACTCACCAACAAGGTGAACATCGAAATCAAGGGTAACTCTACATCTGAAAAGGTGAATATCGCCGGTGACGTTTATGGAGGAGGAAACTCTGCCACCGTACAGAAGGTGAAGAGCAAGGATAGCAAGGCTGTAGAAAAGGTAGGAAACATCCAGATCAACATTGGAAGTCATGTGAACATCGGACGTGTCTTCATGGGTTGCAACGGAGATGAACTCTTCGCAAAATCAGAGGACAATGACTTCATGAACAAGTTCCAGAAACTCAATGGAAACGTGGAGGACTATACACAGGAACTGAACCTTGCCGATACCATCGACTGGTTCTTCAATCCTTCGAACAAGGATATCGGTACCCTCTATCTCCCTACCAAGCTGGAAGACCGACCAACCGTATATCCTCACCTCATCGACCTGTATTTCCAGCCAGTGGAAACAGATATCCAGGGTGAACTGCTATGGAACGGAAACCAGACGGGTGAAGGACTGGAAGACTGTACCATCAAGACTTTCTACTGCGGAGGAAACCGTGGCAACATGAATATCTATCCAAATGCAAGCGGCAATGTAATCAATTATATCTTCCCGGAGGGACTCACCATCACCGACAAGATTGTGGGTGGCTGCAACAATGCCAACTACAACTATAAAGGACTGGTGAACCATGAGGGTGGCTATCTACTGGGACGTGCCTACTCTACCGATCCTTTCATCAAGCTTACCATCAAGAACAAGTTTGAACCAACCATCGTAAACAATGAAGCTTACCAGGGCGGTTGCGTTTATGGCGGCTGCTACAAGACGGGAACCGTGAGAGGCGACGTTACCATCGACCTTCAGAGCGATATGCTTGCCGGTAAGGAAAAGGCGAAACTGGAGAAATCGAACGATTATCTTGCCAGCAATCCGGAATACTCCAGCCTCAACATCTATGGTGCCGGATATGGTATGGAGAGTTATGTTTACGGCAATACCCACATCATCATGGGTAAGGATATGAAATGTTCTGAACCTAAGACAGAAGGTGGTAAGTTCCTTCCTTGCGGTGTAAACGGAGCTACAGGTGTATCAGCCAACTTCATCTATGGTGGCGGTCAGCAGGGTAATGTCATCGGACTTACCGATGTGGATATCCTCAATGGTCACGTCTTCCGTTCGGTAACAGGCGGTTCCTATTCTGGCTATGTATATGGTTCTACCCAGGTAAAGGTGGGCTACCCTACCTACTATCAGGTAAAAGACGGGCATTCCGGCATCTATCTGCTGGACCGTACCGACAAGAACAACCTGTATATTGACCATGTAAATAAGGATAAGGACGGAAAGATACTGCCAAACCTTGCCTCAGAAACCATCAAGCAGAGCATCAGACTCATCAGTGGTGACAAGGTTTCGCAGGCTGTTTATGCTTCCATCATCGGCAAGCAGGGAGTTACGGACTTCGTGAAGGAGAAGGAGAATGATTTTGATGCATTCACTACAGCCCCGGCTTCACCACTTATTACATGGAACGACATCAATATCAAGATTGGAGAAGCTATCTATGGTGGCGGTTACTCCGTGGCACAGGGTACTTCTGTCATGGCAAACGACTCTACCGTTCTGAAATTTACTCATCAATACAATATAGACAAGGTTTTCACGGAAAGACAGGAAAAACTGTCTGATCTGCCTAATGGTACCACAACAGGATTCGGCGGTAACACCACCATCCTGGTTGCCGACAATTCTGCAACCGACTCTGACCGTGACCATATCATCATCTCCCATCAGAAAATGAAGTCGGTCGTATTACCAGCAGGTACCGACCTCTTCGGCTACTATTACATGGACAAAGACGGCAACTACCGTTACATCTCTCTCCAGGACAACTATTTCTATGGAGCCGGATATAAGAAGCCGGAACATCAGTCGGAGACCGACACGAATATATATGCCTACGACAGTGAAGGTGGCATCTTCGGAGACGGACACCAGTCGTATGCAGCCGGCTTCCGCAGTGCCGACCTGACGGGTTACGGCTTTGCAGGAACCACTATCAACAATCCGAAGATCATCAATACCTTCCAGCGTATGGACATCCTGCGACTGGAGGATAACTGCTTCAACGTACTTGGAGCACGCGACTATGCCACCAACCAAACCACCAAGACTCCTTATTCGATAGCACGAGTGGGTGAAATCCAGATGTTTGCCAAGAATATAGCCTTGAGCGACAACAAGTTGCAGGACAAATCCACAAAGCGTGCACGCAACTATATGGGTCTTGCCAACAACATCCACTACGTGGGAGCCGTAACTTCGAATGTTCCTTTCAACGATGCCAAGACCGAACCATGGCGCAACAATACCGGTATGGTACCTGCTGATGGCGACTTCAAAGGCAAGTCATATATGGATGTAAAACAGGATTACATCGACAAACACGACCAGAACTTCCAGAAGCGCAATGATGGTACGGCAAAGAACATGATAGGTATCGCCTCAGGCTATGCCCTCAAGATTCAGAACGTACAGGAGTTATACGATGACAGCAAGAAGAATGTCATCGACAGTATTTTCTACGGTCCTATCTACGGCGTAGTGGAGATGAACCTCATCGACGTCCGTGAAGACGAAGGTGGCGGCTATGTATATGCCGACAATGTGCATAAACGGGCAACGGCAGAGGGAGAAAGCGGACACAAGGTAGACTTCCTGGAAACCACCGGAAACTTCGTCTTCCCATACGATGCCAAGCAGAACCGCTTCGTTGTTGACGACTGCTTTCCTACCGGATTCTATGGTATGGATGAAGCAGGACAAGCAAATCCGGATGACAATATTGATGTTCACTATTGGTATGTAACAGGTTTCAACTACTATTACAATGCCCACATCACTGGCTATACCTACAAGGACAAGATGACCTTCTTCAGTGACAACAAGGACGGTCTCACCGTGCTCTCAGGACTGAAGCCAAACCAGCCTGTAACCATTCAGAGCTGGAAGATGCGCAGCGAACATTCTAAGACAGAATACAGCTGCGACCTGGAAGAGCGCAACTATCTGAAAGCCGGTACAGAAGGCAACGTGGATATGGACAATCAGGACGTATCCGGCAAATACAAGCTCTGCATCGGTGCCTCTTCTTCAGAGGAATATGATGGCAAAGGATTCGCTGCCGTATTGCCAATGAATGGAAAATTCAATAAAGAGAACTATGTGAACCAAAAGCTCCCTTCCAAACTGACAGATGGCGATGCCAAGATTTCATTCCAGCTGACAGACTCTGTCAACAATACGACAACCGACTATTTCAAGAAGCATCTCTCTGAAAAATGTCTTGCCACCGTTGTACTGAAGGGACGTGCATACGAAAAATATACAGATGAGAACCACTACACACCTATCATCAGTAAGGTGGCCTCATCCGACTTCTTCATCCAAGAAGGCAATGATTACAAACAGGTAGCAACAGGAACCAAGCTATCTGCCGACACTAAGTACTATATCAAGAACGGCATTGCTGGAGAATACACCAAGATAGACCCTGAGAGAATCTTTAAAAAGGATGCCAACAACAACTATGCTAAGGTCAGCATCACAGACGTAGTAGCAGGATCATCCAACTACTACTGTGAGGTGGAACGTATCTACACTTACACCATCTATCTCACCATAGAATATGTGCAGGGGCCTAACATCAACGGTAAGATAACTGTTGACAACTGCGCCTTGCCGGGAGAGATGGTCAGACTCAGGAAAAACCAGATTTCCATTGAGGCAGACGAATCGTTCTCTGCCAACGGATACTACTGGCGCATAGGAAAGCGCAAGCAAAACGAAAAGGGAAACTGGGTATTTGAAGACGATACCGAATGGGACATCAACCAAAAGGCTACAGGCTACGACACCTACAAGCAGGGAAGCAGCGAAGCACAAGGACTCTTCAAGGACTGCGTATATGACAAGACCAACGACTATCTGGATATTCCAGCCTACTACTTCATGAACGGATATGGCGTACAGCTGGGTATCACCATGAATGGTCTGAATAAGATCTTTACGGTGGATATGGCAGACGACAGCCAGTTTACCGTACACAACTACCACCGCATGAATCCTCATCAGAAGGGTGTGAACCTGCATCTTTCAGAGGCTATCCAGCGTACCAAGGAAGACAAGACGTTTGCCGAACCTCGCATCTATATCTCTGATGCCAGCGACCTGAAGGCATTCATCAACTTCGTGGATACCATCGGAACCGGTACGGGAAGCAAGGCGGAACAATATGGAAAGAATGCCCAATTCATCCTGCAGAACGACATCACCGTGACCAGCGACTTTGATGGAAGCAATGCTATATTTGCCGGTACTCTTCATGGCAACGGACATGTCATCAAGGGTCTGGCTCAAGGCAAATCATTCCTCAAAGAGAACCAGGGCAACATCTATAACCTCGGAATGGAAAGCGGCAATATCGCTGCCAGCAACAAGGGTGTTTACCACTGCTGCTTCGAATATAACAAGGGCATACAGCCTATCGTCTATCACATGGACGGCAAGGCTGATACCCATTATACGGCAGACGACTTCAGATACGGCAAGGTTGGCTACGACCTCAACGAATACTATCTGCGTGCCCGCTACAACAACATGAAGAATGCCCAAGACAAGGAGGCATTGAAGTACGTCTACGATTACTACGCCAACGGCGACTACCAGTATGCCCACCGTACCGATGCCATCACCGGCAACAACACGGGTATCACCTATCTGAGAAAAGGTTCAGACAGTGACCAGCCTAACTACGGCAGCAACGAAACCCGCCACGACCAGAGTCACGCTATCGATGCGGCTCGAAAGGCATCGCAGGGTACAGCATCCGCAGTCAGCTACGTTCCACTGTTCAACGAAAACCAAGCAGACGGAAGTCAGCCGATGAACGACTTCATCTTCTGGGGACAGTCATTGCAGAAGCTTCCAGCCCTCTATCCTTCCCAGATAGCTTCCCATCAGAACAGCTATATGAGAAACCGCATATATCGTACTGCCGGCTACTATGGCGACACGAAGCTCGATGCATTCCACTATAATGCCAGCAACAATGCCAACAGCCTCATGAGTACCTACGTACACCAGACGACAACAACGGCTATCGACTTCACCTGCCTGAACGACAAGGAGGCAGCCATGGGATTCAACAAGGCGGCAGACATCAACCAGAACGGCATCTTCTACCCACCGGTAAATGACAATGCCAAGGTATTCAGCGACCTAAGCATCCAGCAGGGAGTAAGCCAGAACCTCCTGGTATATACTGCTGCCAATGGCAACGACATCGACAACAATACAGAGGCTTACGACATCGCAGACAATGCACTCGGCTACAAGGAGAACACGAGTGAGACTACCATCTACGGACATCATATTTTCAAGAATAATGCCGATAATGGCTATACCACCTCTCTCCTCCACCTCGTAGAACGCACCCCTGAGGGTAAGAACAGCGAGGGAGACAAGTGTGAGAACAACGACTTCTGTGCCCCTATCCAATTTACGGTAACCAACCATGCCTGGTATGTTCGCAAGCCGATGTACTATGCTGAGGATGCTATCGGAGCCTGGGAAGGTATCTGTCTGCCATTCACCGCACAAAAGGTAATGGCATCGCTCAATGGCGAGATTACTCATTTTTATGGCACACCAACAGAAGAAGAACTGGATAACCCAGCCACGAACACGCACACCCTGCACCATGAGTACTGGCTGCGAGGATTGACTGGTGTGAATGAAACGGAGAAGACTGCCACCTTCCAGCGACCTGATACAACAGCAGGACTCTTCATGAATGAAAGTGCGAATGCGGCAAAATGGAATTACCAGTTCTCTAATTCCTTCTTTGGCAACACCTATAAAGACTGGGCTTACCGATGGGATGCAGATTCGTATTATGCCAAGGATCACGAATACCAGGATTACATTCCGCTGACAGTTGGAGTACCTTATATCATCCGTTTCCCAGGTGAGCGTTATTATGAGTTCGACCTTTCCAGCAAGTTCTACAACAGTATTTTGAACAAGAAGGAAGATCCTCAGACTATCACCTTCCATGCTTATGCGAACAAGGAACCTCAGAATAGAGCTATCGTGATTCCTATCACAGCAGATATGAAGACCGTAAGCGATGGCTATGCCCACCGGGGAACCTTCGCTGCCAAGGAAGTGGCAAATGGAGGCATCTATGCGCTCAATACAGAGGGAACAGCATTCAGCAATACGGCAACCTCACAGACCGTAATGCCTTTCCGTACCTATCTGACTACAGAAAGTACGAACGCCGGAGCCCGTTCTTCAGAGGTTCCTTCTGTAATCCGCATCAGCGAGACCACGGGCATCGACAGGATAGAACCGGAAATAAACGGTAACGATGATACACCAGCCGGCGAATCACTCTTCATCCGCCCTATCGGAGCTCATCGTGTACGCATAGAGAGCACCTACTCCACCCAGTTACAGGTATTCTCAATCACCGGTCAGCTTTATCGCATTTTGGATGTCCGTCCTGGCACCGCCACCTATAGTGGTTTCCCTGACGGCATCTACATCTTCGGAAACAGAAAAATCATGGTAAAATAACAGAAAGATATGAATAGAATGAATAAGATATCAACCGGCAAATGGCTCCCCTCCTCATGATGATGGGATGGATGGGGAGTGCATGGGCAGAGGATGCCGCTACCAACATTGCTACAGGAAACAAGGGAAGTGTATACTTTGATTATAACGGCATCCGGGTAAACGGAGAACCGGAAAAGGATAAAGCCTACCACATTACTTACAATGCAGGTGAGCATGCATCAGGAACATCACCGGAAGCTACGTGGGTAGAAGAAGGCGACCTGTTTAAAATTCCAAGAAACACTACCCTTTATTACGAGGGAAATACCCTGGCTTTATGGAAGGACAGCAAGGGAGGCGAATACGAAATCGGGAAACGTTATAAAGCCCAGGCTATCAACCTGAGAATGTTACCTGTATTCGAGCCGAACCTGCTGAACCTTTTCCAACTCAACAAGGAAGCTACGGCTACCTGGAATTTCACCAAAGACGATGATGCCCCAACCATCAACTATCAGAAAACGGCAGGTATTCTCGTTACGCAGCTTGAGATAAAAGCTGACGAAACGGAAGAAACTTATCGAATGGATGTGAAAATTGACCTGGATGCAACAGCAACCAAGAGTAAATTCGACAACTAATCCGAAGTATGAAGCGATTCCTGTTGAGAACAACAAGGGTTACGTTTTGTCATACAAAAGTACCTGGGGTATCGGTTTCTACAAGTATACCGGTTCTACGCTGGCAGCTAACAGAGCCTGGTTGCCTAAAGAGATGGTAAGCCAGAATAATCAGGATAATTTGGCATTGGGCAAGCAAAACATCCGCTTCGCCATTGTTTCCGGCACAACTACCATCGCCTCTCCTACCCTTCATAAGAAGGATGAGAAAGAGATTATCTATAATCTCAATGGTCAGCAAGTAGATAAAGCCACTGCTCAAGGCGGCATCTTCATCTCCCGCCAGAAAGGTAAGTTCTATAAAGCTCCCGGTTCTTCCGGAGGAAGGAGATAGTTCTGCTGGAGAATTCAGATGTTTGAATAAGCAGAAGATTATGATTGAATAAGCGTATTCAGATGTTTGAATAAGCGAAAGGATATGATTGAATAAGCGAAAGGAGACGTTTCTTTGGGTTCAAAGAGACGTCTCTTTTAGTTTTAGAAGACTGCTTCTCGAGTTGAAGGAGACTGCTTCTCGAAGGTTGCCACTAGGCTCAGCAGACCTGCTGAGCCTAGTCAGCAGCTCTGCCGACTGCAGTCAGCAGGTCTGCCGAGCCTAGTGACAACACCTTTTAATCGTACAACTACAACCCTTATAGTCGTACAACCATACACCCTATAGTCGTACAACCATATACCCTATAGTCGTACAACCATAAACCTTTTAGCTGTACAACCATAAACCCTTTAGTTGTACAACCATAAACCTTTTAGTTGTACAACCATATACCTTTTAGCTGTACAACCATAAAACGCAACCCCGCCAGGCGTTCCTCCTTTGACGCCTAGCGGGGTTGCCCTTTTTACTTTTTTACTTTTTTACCTTTATAATAAGGACTTGGGGGACTAGCGATGGAATCGCTAGGAACGGGGGGCGAAAGGGGGTTAAGGTTCTTTTTACCTTTTTACCCTTTTACCTTTTTACTTTTAAACCTCCTTTTCAGCAAACAGGCCGAAGAGCTCAGCATCTATCAGGTCAGTAACCTTTCGGAAATCTTCCGGATTCTCTCCAAACTCCAGATTATCACCATCAATGATGATAAGGCGACCTTTATAATCCTTGATCCAATCCTCATAACGCTTGTTCAAACCCTGGAGGTAATCGATGCGGATGCTCTTCTCGAAATCGCGGCCACGCTTCTCGATATGCTTCACGAGCGTAGGAATGCTACTCTTGATATATATCATCAGGTCTGGGAGTTTCACCAGACTAATCATCAGATCGAAGAGATCGGTATAGTTCTTGAAATCCCTGTCGCTCATCATACCGATATCGTGAAGATTAGGCGCAAAGATACGCGCATCCTCAAAGATGGTTCTATCCTGTACGATGGTCTGCTCTGAACGGGAAATCTCCACAACATCATGGAATCGTTTGTTCAGGAAGTAAATCTGAAGATTAAACGACCAACGTTCCATATCCTTGTAATAATCAGCCAGATATGGATTATTATCTACCGGCTCGAAATTAGCTTTCCAGCCATATCTCTTGGCAAGCATCTTGGTTAATGTTGTCTTGCCGCTACCTATATTTCCTGCTATTGCTATATGCATCTTTTTTTACTTTAAACTTTGAATTGGACTAGCGATAGAATCGCTAGGAACGGGGGCGCAAAGGGGGTTAGGTTCTTTTTACCTTTTTACTTTTTTACCTTTAAGAGAACAGCCCGAAGAGCTTGGCATCTATCTTATCTACGATTTCACCAAACTGCTTGGGATTGTGCTCGAAATCGAGATTATCAACTTCTACGATAAGCACCTTGCCCTTATACTTGTTCATGATGAAATCTTCGTAAAGTTTGTTGATACCTTCCAGATAATCCAAAGGCATCTTCTGCTCATAATCACGACCGCGCTTCTGGATATTCTTCACGAGGTGAGGAACTGAAGAACGGAGATATATCATCAGTTCAGGCATCTCCACCACTTCCATCATCGACTCGAAGAGCTCCATATAAGTCTCGTAGTCGCGCTGGTCCATGTTGCCCATCTTCCGGTTGTTGGCCGCAAAGACATAAACACCCTCAAAGATGGTGCGGTCCTGGATGACCGTCTCTTTACTGTGTTGGATTTCCAGCAGATTCTTGAATCGCTGCTTCAGATAGAACACCTCCATATTGAGAGCCCATCGCGAGATATCCTTGTAATAGTCATCGATATAGGGGTTTTCAGCCACGGGCTCCAAGTACTGTTTCCATCCATAATGTTTAGAAAGCATCTTGGTGAGTGTTGTCTTTCCACTACCGATATTTCCTGCTATTGCTATATACATTTATTTTTAATGTTTAATGTTAAATGTTGAATGTTGAATCTTCGATGCGATACCACCCTCAATTCTACATTGGCTGCAAAAGTACAATAAAAAATCGGGATAAACAAAAAAATCCAAGCAAATATATGATTTGCTTGGATTTTTGTATTCTATTCCTGCCTTGCAGGGAAGCTGTATTTTAATAGTCACGTTCGATGAGTTCGAGACACATGCGGGTGTTGTGGTAAGGACATTTCCAGAAACCCGCCTTATCATCCTCCTTGTTCACCGTACCATCTTCCAGGATAGCCCAGTGCCACTCACCATTCTTGGCATCCAGCAGATGCTTGGCTACATAGTTCCAGCAGGAGATGGCAACCAGAAGATTCTCTTCGGTACGGAAATACTGATAAAGGTCGATATGTCCGATGATGTTCTCGCACTGCACCCACCACTGGCGCTGGAGATCATACTTATCTCCATCTTTCCAATGCTCATAAACCATACTGCCATCCGGACGCAAGCCTTCATCTGCTGCATCGGCTATACGACGGATGATGCGCTCTATCTTATGCAGCAATATCTTATCGTCTAAAACCAGCGCGGTTTCGTGGAGCAGCCAGGACGCCTCAATATCATGACCATAGCTCTCGATATTGCGCTTGCCCTCCCACTCGTCATTGAAGAAGAGGTCGAGATGATAAGTCTCCTTGTTCAGAAGCTTATCGGTGAAGATATCGAGCAGATTGCGGATGCTCTTCTCCAGTTCCGGAGTCTTCCATACACGATAAAGATTGGTATATGGCTCGATGATATGCAGATGGGTATTCATCGTACGGGAACCATTCTCATCCTTATCAGAGAGACGCATGTCTGCAATCGGATTCCACTCACGGGTCAATGCCTCGATATATCCGTTGTTCTCGGCATCAAAGGCATGCTTCTCTATGTCATGATACAGGGAGATGGCGATATCCAACGCCTCCTTGTCACCTGTTGCACGGGCATACTCCGAGAAACCATAGATGGCAAAGCCGATGGCGTAAGTCTGCTTCTTGGTATCGAGCGGATTACCCTGATAGTCAACACTCCAGTAGATGCCACCATATTCCCTGTCGAGGAAATAATCGCGCACATAATCCTTGGCACGGGTGGCAGCCTCAAGATACTCCGGCTTCTTCAAGACACGATAGGCTGCTGAAAACGCCCAGAGGATACGGGCATTCATCACTGCTCCCTTCTCGGCTACAGGATGTACCTGGTCGTTACCGTCTACACGTCCGTAAAAGCCACCGTTTTCTTCATCTTTCACTTTCGTTAGCCAATAGCTGAGGATGTTGTTCTCCAGAACATCCCGCATCGTTTCTTTAAGATTTTCCATTTTTCCTTTTTTAATAGTGATTATTAGTTATGTTAAAACAATTATTTGCGGATAGGGAACTTCCAGGCAAGCACCATCAGCAGGAAGGCGATGACGGCTGGGAAGAGTGAGAACAATGACCATACCATCGTAAGCACAGAGTCGGTGACACTGGCTGGGTCAATCATCGTATTACCCATCTTATCTGTTATCATGTTGGCACCTGCCCAGCCCAGGAAGAGGGCGATGAGAGAACCGGAAATGGCGGTACCAAACTTCTGGCTCATCGTACCGGAAGAGAAGATAAGACCCGTAGCGGATGTTCCGAAATGCTCGGTATGGTAGTCGGCTACATCGGCATACATAGACCACATCAATGGCGAATAGATACCGATACCCATAGAGGTAAGGATAACGATGGCTATCATCACCCAGATATACGACGGATTCATCGGGATGAAGAAGAAGACAACCGAGAGAACCAGACAGAGTGTTGCAGCCCAGAAGAATGCCATGCGCTTGCTGCCTACCAGACGGGTGAACCAAGGAGATACACCACCGAATATCATACAGGTTACTTCACCGAATGCCATGAAAACGGTATAGTTGATAATCAATCCCTCGATGGTTACATTGCCATGCAGACAGTAATCAAACATATAGCCAGCAACGGCATAGCGGAATCCGTTGAAGAAGTTGGTGCACACGGCGATGGCTGTCATATAGAGCCAAGCCTTGTTGTGAACGAGGTCGGCAAACTGCTGGAAAGAGAACTTCTCAGCGCGCTTCGGCTTCAGACGTTCCTTGGTCAGGAGTCCGCAAGCCAATGTCATCACAGCTGCAATAATACCGAGCACGGCACCAATGACAGCATACTGATGTGCGGCTGTTCCACCTACCATCTTCTGGAGATAAGGGAAAGAAAGCAGGGTGACGAATCCCATGGCATAAGCACCCACCATACGGAAAGAAGAGAACTGGTTCTTCTCATCATCATCCTCGGTCATCACACCGAGCAATGAGCCGTAAGGCACATTTACCATAGTATATACCGCCATCATCAGCAGATAGAGGGCGTAAGCATAGATTCGCTTGCCCACAGGACCGAAGTCTGGTGTATAGAGCAAGAGGGCGAATATCAATCCGAAAGGAATGGCACCATAGATGAGCCAAGGACGGTAGGTACCGAAACGGCTCTGGGTACGGTCGGCAAGAGTACCCATCAGCGGGTCAGTAACCACATCGAACATGCGGGCTACGAGCATCAGTACTGCCGCATCCGCAAACGAGAGTCCGAAGACATTTGTAAAAAACAGAGGAAAAGCGATAGACATCACCTTCCATACAATACCACCCGCAGCGGCATCACCCAATGCATAAGCTATTTTTTCTTTTAAACGAGCCATTGTTTTTATTTTTAATGTTGAATGTTGAGTGTTGAATGTTGAATGTTACTAAAAAAGGGATTCGCTCCCCATCTATATCTGATAATACGGATGAGGAGTACGAATCCCTACAATCTTAATACCTGAAACTTATTTACTTAAAGTCTGTTTATTTTTTGCTACCAAAGCCTTGATTTTCTCTACAGAGAACTGAGTGCGATAATCATCCTTTGGTGTATTCATGCAGTAGTCTACCAATCGGTCGATGGTAGAAGTTGCCACATGCATGCGGGTATCAGAAGAAGCATAGTAGATGAATACCTTACCATCCTCATCTGCAATCCAACCATTGGCAAAGACTACATTCATTACATCACCGATATACTCAGGACCTTCCGGTACGAGGAGATATCCACCTGGTTCTGCAATCACCTTTGTAGGATCCTCAAGAGAAGTCATGTACATATAGAGCACATAGCGGAGACCGCTGGCACAGCCACGAACACCGTGAGCCAGATGCAACCAGCCCTTATCAGTCTTGATAGGATGAGGACCCTCACCGTTCTTCACCTCCTGGATGGTATGATAGTGACGGGCATTGATGATCTTCTCTTCCTTGATTTCGGCATGTGTGATATCATCAACAAGAGCCCAACCGATACCACCACCAGAACCTGTATCGATGAAACCATCCTGTGGACGGGTATAGAAAGCATACTTGCCATCAACGAACTCCGGATGGAGAACCACATTGCGCTGCTGGCTCTTGGTCTTCAAGTCAGGAAGGCGCTCCCAGTTTACCAGGTCCTTGGTACGGGCGATGGCTGCTGTAGCTGTAGCAGCACTGAGGTCGCCAGGCTGTGCATCATCATGACGCTCTGCACAGAACACGCCATAGATATAACCATCCTCATGAGCTGTGAGTCGCATATCATAGATGTTGGTAGCAGGAACAACATCCTCCGGCATGGTGATAGGCTCATCCCAGAAACGGAAGTTGTCAACACCATTAGGACTCTCTGCCACGGCAAAGAAACTCTTGCGGTCAGCACCCTCAACACGAACAACGAGGAGATACTTGCCGTTCCACTTGATGGCACCCGAATTGAGGGTAGCATTCATCATGATGCGCTGCATGAGATAAGGGTTGCTCTTCTCATCGAAGTCGTAACGCCACTCCAATGGTGTATGTTCTGCGGTGAGGATTGGGTTCTTATACTTTTCGTAGATACCATTTCCCCACTCTACGGGTTTATTCTTACGGCTCAACAGTTCCTCATGATGAGCGCGAAGTGCTTTCACTTTGTCTTGAAATGTAGTCATATTTTATTTTATATTAATGTTGAATGTTGAATGTTGAGTATAAAATGCACATTGGACTAATGCCAATTCAACATTCAACATTTATTTAACCTTTAAAACCTCTTTGGCAAAGAGGACTTTCTTTTCCTTCTTGAATGCCTTGAAGTCCTCGACGATGGCACCATCGCCTACTCCAGGAAGATAGGCTTCCTCCTGAGGTTTATCCCAGGCATTACGCCAGAAGAGTACATAACTCAACTGATACTTCTGAAGTACAGGCCAAAGGGTTTGGGTAAACCAATCCTTCTTGCTGGCGATACCCCTGCAACCCGTTTCGGTGAGGGCAGGAATCTTGCCAACCTTCTTGGCTGCTTCCATCAGCACATCGAGCGTAGCAGCAAGGTTCTGCTGATAGTTGGCATCGCTGTTGTCGAACTCGTAGACGTCAACACCCAGCATATCCACATACTTTTCTCCCGGGAATCGCTCCAGGAATTTTTCTACCGTCTTCTCGTCGCTGAGATTTGGTGACCAAGCCCAAACGATGTTATTGCACCCTGCTTTAGTAAGTATATTTAGGGTTTTTACGTATAATTGGTTATATTGTACAGGTGTGCAACTGCTAGCTCCCCACCAGAACCATCCGCCATTCATTTCATGCCATGGTCGGAAGATGACAGGAACCAGTTTACCATCGTTTGTCTTCAAAGAAAGGATAAAATCGGAAACCTTCTTGAGCCATCCGTCGAACTTCTGTTGCTGGGCGCCTCCATCCAGAATAGCAGCTACAGCATTACCTTTCGGATCCCAGGCATTCTCGCCAGTAACCGGATTCCAAGGATGCCAACTCAAAGTAACGATGCCTCCTCTCTCATTTTGGGCAATGATTTCTTTTCGCATACGATCGAAAGAAACACCATCGAGATTTTCCTTGCTGTCCAACTCTATTTTTCCGAGATCAAAGCCCATCACAGCAGGATAATCACCTGTAGTGAGGAGTACATCGCTCTTTCCTTCATCCCATTTCCAAGTAGTACCATACATCGGATCATCCTGATGTCCGAGCATGATTCCCTTGTTCAGTAATTTCTGCAGTCTGACCTTCAATTGCTCTGCCGGAGTATTGCTACATTGCTTTTTACCCTTGCAGCAGGAAGTATTGGCAGTCTGGACTGATGCGCCCGTAACGCCATCAACCTGTGCCACAGCTCCTTGCATCGCCATGAGGCAAGCTGCACCAATCAAAATTCTTTTTCCTATCATATATCTATTTCTTTAATTGCTGAATAATCCAAGCCTGCCATTCATCCCACTGCTCCTGATACCAGTAATGACCGGTCATCTGGTACAGACTCAAGGTCTTAGGCGCTTTTACCGAATTATAAAGTCCGTAAGATGATGTTGGCGGAACCACCTCATCATTATAACCGAAACTGTACCAGCCAGGAACAGTGATACGACGGGCGAAGTTGACGCCATCATAATAGCGTGCACCTTCGAGTCTTGCCTTTTCCAAATCCGTAAGTTTCTGCTCTTTCCATGCAGCCCCCTGTGCCTTGTCTTCCTTATAGAAATAGTGAGGCCATCCGCCTGCAACTCCGTGAATCTCAGCTTCATAATCACACATAGCATCATGAACAGGAGCCAGGAATGTGACGCGCTTATCGAGAGCTGCCACAGCGATGGAAAGGAATCCACCCTGTGATGAACCCGTTACACCGATAGTCTTTCCGTTCCACTCAGGGAGAGAAGCGATATAATCCACACCACGGACAGCACCGGTTACTACCCGTCTGTAAGCATTGCGATAAGGATTCTCGAGATTGGTATCCCAGTAACCATTCAGTTCGCCATTGGCAAGATCATCATAAATCTTCTGCTGCATGGTAACAGAAACACCGTGAATACCGATTTCCAGTACGATGCACTCAGCAGGAGCCGTATAAGTATCGCCGGCATAAGGGCGTACACCCGCACCAGGTACACGGAGCAAAGCCGGATACTTACCTTCTTTTACCGGTACACTCAGGATGCCATACATCTTAGAGCCCCATCGGTTGTTGTTATAACTGATTTCATATACATTCTTATCCTTGGTACAACGCTCAGGCAGAAGCACCTTGGTAGGATTGAGGTCATTCTGTCTTGCCTCATCCAGTGCCTTCTTCCAGAAAGCATCGAAATCCTTAGGTTCCTGTGCGAAAGGCTGAATCTTCTCAGGAGAGAAACCTGCCGTGCAAAGTCCCTCGTAATCCTTGCCATCAACATGAGCGATAACCTTGAGGCGGTAGAAGCCCGGTCTGTTCAGACTGCCGCACCATTTCATGGTTCCGTCCTTGAGAGTGGTACTTTTCTTCACCTCCGGAAACATTGCCGGTCCAGCTTCATAATCTACCTTCACCTGATTGAGTAGCGTACCGCTCTTTCTCACATTCACCGTGAAGTTAGCCTTCTCGCCTACCCGATAATTCCAGTCCTGATGGTCTGGAGTTACCGTCACAACGATGTTGTTTCCTCTGATTTGTGCGCTGAGGCTTGAAGTCCCCAGCACACTCATCAGAACACCTATAATTATTAACCTAAAAACATTTGCTATACGATGATTCATATTGTCGTTGGTAATCTTGTTAGTTAAACATTCTGTTTTACGGTTGCAAAGTTAGGCATAATTTCCGATATATCCGTGTATTATTTTGCTGAATAAACATACTTTGTTGCAAAGGCAGAAAAATATTCGGAAATATCTGAAAAAAGAAATAAGAATTGATGCACATCAAGTCAGAAAAAGCAAAGAAAACAACAAAATACACACTCTATTTAACTCAAGAATTGACCGAAAACACCCAAAGACCAATTAACAAAGCACAAAAGGTTATGACAATTCATATAATAAATAATGTACGCGTACCTTATATATAATAGACAAATAATAGAATAATCAATATAAATCAACCATCAAGTAAATAAATTGTAACGCTAACACTTAATCTTTAATAAATATGACGAAAATTACATTTTATTTTCACTAAAGCAGAAAAGTATTAGTAATCAGCAAAATATGTACAAGCTATTTTGCAAAAAATAGCTATCTTTGCAGCAGATTTACAAAACAGCCTAAAGGTTTAGAATCAACAATATAAAAACAAATAAATATAATCACAACAATGGAAAAAGTAAATGCAACCTAGAGCTAGCCTCTAGCCCTTTCTTCTCATCAGAAAAAGATGACGAAGGAATAATCAGAGAGCAATAATCCGATTTGGATTCTTTCCCGTATCGATCGTATAAGTGAAAGAGCCCAACTGTTTTAACCAACTAACAAAAATTGTATGAACTTTAAAAGTAGAGAAAAGTTGCTTGCTAGTGTAGCTGCCCTGAGTCTTCTCGGCATCTCCCCTCAGCAAACTTTCGCAGCCCAGATCACAACGAATCAGGCTGTGCAACAGACCAAGAAGATTACTGGTAACGTATCCGATGCAACGGGTCCTATCATCGGTGCAACAGTAAAAGTGAAAGGCACAAAAAATGCCGCAGTGACAGACTTTGATGGTAACTACACACTGAATGTAGGTGCCGGACAGACTGTAGAGGTAACTTACGTAGGCTATGTTACCAAAACTTTCAAAGTAGGAGGCCAAAGCAAGTACGACATCACTTTGGTAGAAGACGACAACAGTCTTGACGAGGTGGTAGTTGTAGGTTATGGTACCATGAAGAAGAGCGACATCTCAGGAGCTTCTGTTTCCATGGGAGAAGACCAAATCAAAGGTTCTATTATCACAAACTTAGACCAGAGTTTCCAAGGTCGCGTTGCCGGTGTCACATCCGTAGCGACTTCAGGTGCTCCAGGTTCTTCTACCTCAATCCGAGTTCGTGGACAGTCTACCATCAATGCTGGTGCAGAACCACTTTATGTCATTGATGGTGTCATCTTCCAGGGCGGCGGTTCAAGTGGTAGTTCATTAGGTTTGGGAGATGCCTTAGGAAATGGTTCTGTTTCTACCGTATCACCAATGTCAACTATCAACCCAGCCGATATCGTCAGTATGGAAATTCTGAAGGATGCTTCTGCTACAGCCATCTATGGTGCCCAGGGTGCAAATGGTGTTGTACTTATCACAACCAAACGGGGTAAGATTGGAGAAGCAAAATTTACATACGACGGCATGGCTGCATGGCAATACCAGGGAAAGCGTATTGACATTCTGAATCTTCGTGAATTCTCAGAATATTATAATGATTTTGTAAACAACGGATGGATTTCACAGGATCAGGCACGTCCTGATTTCTCAGACCCATCTATCTTGGGTCGAGGAACCAACTGGCAGGACGCTGTATTCCGCACAGCTTTCCAGCACCAGCATCAGGTTGCTGCACAAGGTGGTACAGAAAAGGTTAAGTACTATGTTAGTGGCGGTATGATGGATCAGGATGGTACTATCATCGGTTCTAACTTCAAGCGTTTGAACGTACGTGCCAATCTGGACGCTCAACTGAAGAAATGGTTCAAGATAGGTATGAATACTACATACACAAGAACCAAGGAGCGCCTGCTCCATGCTGATGGTACAGAAGGTGTTATTACATACGCATTGACTACACCTCCAGATATTGCAATCTATGACGTAGACGGAAACTATACATCTGTAGTACGTGACGGCTGGTCTTCACCAAACCCTATTGCACAGGCATTGAGCAAGGATATCACCATGAAGCGCAACAAGCTGACCGGTAACATTTTTGCAGACATTACTCCTATAAAGAACCTCACCTGGCATACAGAGTTGGGTTACGACTTGTCATGGAGTGATGCAGAGGTCTTTACACCTACTATGCACTTAGGCAACTGGAACCAGGACACAAACTTTGCAAGTTGGCAGAAGAATACAAGCAAGTATTGGCAGTTTAAGAACTACATTACTTATAATGGAAGTATCAAAAAGCATTCTTTCACAGCCATGCTGGGTCAGGAAGCTTGGCGCAGTGACTGGGATTATACCTATCAGGCAAACGCTAATTTGCCAAACAATACAATCCATTTGCCATCTTTGGGTTCCAGCACTCCTAGTATCAAGTCTGGTTTCGGTGTTACAACAATGTCATCATTCTTTACACGTGAGACATACAACTACGATGACCGTTATTTAGCAACATATACATTCCGTCGTGACGGAAGTTCTAACTTCGGTCCTGAAAACCGTTGGGCTTCATTCCACTCATTCGCAGCAAGCTGGCGTTTCTCTAACGAGAAGTTTATCAAGAGCATCGCAGGTAAATGGTTGAGCAATGGTAAGATTCGTATTGGCTGGGGGCAGACTGGTAATGCCAATATCGGTGCTTACAAATGGGGTACTACCGTAACCAAGTTCCTTGTTGGTCAAACAAGCGTAGCATACCGTCCTACCAATATTCCAAACACTTCTATCAAGTGGGAAACTCAGGAACAGACCAATATCGGTCTCGATCTTGGACTCTTCAATGATAAGATTGGTTTCACTCTCGACTGGTACAACAAGGTTTCCAACGATATGCTGATGCCTTTACAGTTGCCTTCATATATGGGTACTCAAGGCAATGGTTCTTCACGTCTTAATGCACCTTGGGGTAACTACGGTAAGATCAAGAACACCGGTTTCGAGTTGGCAGTAAACGCTCATCCTATTGCTAACAAGAACTTCTCTTGGGATACAGAGTTCAACATTTCTTGGAACAAGAACAAACTGGTAGGTCTCAGCGGCACAACCAATGCCAACATCATTGGCTATGGCCAGTGGAACGACGTGGTCTGTGTAAGTAACATCGGCAAACCTCTCTATCAATTCTGGGGATATCAGACCGATGGCGTATACAAGGATTTTGAAGATATCAAAAACTCTCCTAAGCCTAAGAGCTACAAGGAAGGAGCCCTGAATAAGGGAACAACCGTATGGCCAGGCGATATCAAGTTTAAGGATATTTCAGGTCCTGACGGAAAGCCTGATGGAGTTATCGACGATTACGACAAGACTTACATCGGTAATCCACAGCCTAAATATACATTTGGTTGGACCAACACATTCCGTTATAAGGACTTCGACCTGACATTGTTCGTCAGCGGTTCTGTAGGAAACAAGGTTATGAACTACCTGAATATCAGCATGAGCAAGATGAACAATGCCTGGGTAAACCAGAGTGCAAGTGTCAAGAATCATGCCGTACTGGCTCCAATTGATCCGAACAAGGACTACAGTAATGGTTATAAAGGCAACAATGCCAATACCGTATACAACTGGTATGATGACGTAGACAACATCTATGTAGTAAACGCAGGAACCAACATTCCACGTCTTGCTATCGGTGACCCAGCCGGAAACTCTAGCGTTATCAGTGACAGATATGTTGAAGATGGATCATACTTGAGAATGAAGAATATCACTTTAGGTTATACATTGCCTAAAAAGTATGCAAGATACCTTCATATTGAGAGTTTGAGAGTATATGCAAATATACAGAACCTCTTCACTATTACCGGTTACGACGGTTATGATCCAGAAGTAGGTGCAAGTACATCCGATTCACAGGGATACAGCTTCGGTGTAGATAACGGACGTTATCCTTCACCAACGGTATATTCTTTCGGTATCAACCTTGCTTTCTAATTAAATAACAAAAGAATAAACAATTATGAAAAAATACAATATATATAAAACGGCCGTTTGCGCATTCGTCTTGGGTCTCAGCTTGTCTTCTTGCGGGGACTTTCTGGATCAGCCAGACAATTCCAACTACAATGCAGACACGTTCTATAATGGTGATGCAGAGTGCTATCAAGGCGCCAATTCTCTGTACAGTATGCCATGGTATGATTTCCAAAGAGGTTTCTTCAAAGTTGGTGAAGTTATGTCAGGAAACTATTATTGGTGGGGAAGTGAAGATACTCAATACTGGAACTGTAACGTATCTGCCAATAATGCCAACCTGAAAGATATGTCTTATTCACTTTGGACAGTAAATGCCTACGCCAACACCATTTATGATAAACTGAAAGGTGCCAACGCAAGCGCAAGCGTTAAGAGTGCATGTATGGGAGAATGCCTGACATGGAAAGCTATGGCATACTTCTATCTTGTACGTACATTCGGTGCAGTGCCAATCATCCATAACAACACAGACATTATCGGTGCCGGTACATACAATGACCAGTATAAGGCCAACATAGAGGATGTATACGATTACATCATCATGACCTTGAAAAAAGCCATTGAACTGTTACCGGAAAAAGATCCAACAGGTCTTGGACGTATTGATAAATACAGCGCAGAAGGCTTGCTTGCCAAGGTTTACCTGACAAAGTCTGGTTTCGATCCAGCAACTACAACTTACGAACAGGGAAGTGTGGCATATATCAAGACCACCAATCACCAGCGCAACCAGGAAGATCTTGACAACGCTGCCAAATATGCAAAGGATGTTATAGACAATAGTGGCAGAAGTTTGGAACCTGCAGCCAATTTCCCAGCAATGTTCTACAGCGCATACAAAGGTCCTGAATCACTCATCGCATGGCACTGGCGTGCCACACGTGACCCTTGGACATCTCAAAACTCACTTCAAAGTGACCTCGCTATTTCGGGTTTCGATGAAACAGGTAACAACTGGGGAGGATGGGCTGGTCCATCAGTAGACCTGATAGAAGCTTTCGGAGACAATCCTGCAAGCCAGACTAGAAACAACACCGATATACGCCGTAAAGCAACTATGATCATGGCTGGTGACAAATATGATTATTTCTACACAGACTGTGGCGGTTTCGATTTCCTGAAGCACGTATATAAAGGATACGAGAAGCATCAAGGCAATGGTGAACTCCAGACTCCAACAGGAGCACAATGTGCCAAGCATCTTGTTGGTGATAAAGCCGACCATAACTTGCATATAGGCTGCGACTTTGATGTGATGGCTTATGGTAACTATACTCAGCTGTTACGTCTTGCAGATGTTTATCTCATCTATGCAGAAGCCAAGATTGGCAATGCAGGCTCAACAACAGATGCATCTGCCATTGATGCATTCTACAAAGTTCGCAACCGTGCGGTATCTACATACGAACGCCCAACATCTATCAGTTTCGAAGATGTATGGAAGGAGCGCAGATTGGAGTTAGCACTTGAGGGCGATCGCTGGTATGATTACGTACGCAGGTTCTACTTCGATCCTGATGCAACAATTGCTGAGTTGAACGCACAGAAGAGAAATGAGTATTATGGTCTGAATGCGCTCTATGAGACATGGTACAACAAGGGTAGCTATGATGGTCCTTGGAACTTGAACAGCGATGTAAGATACAATGATGATCCTGGTAAGCATCAGAACGTTCAAGTGAGCAGTTTTACCATCCCATTCCCTACAGAAGATGCAACCATGAACCCTCATTTGCTGGAGGCACCACAGCATGTTGACATTTCTCAGTTTACTTATTAATATAAGAAACCTCAAAAACAGAACAATTATGAAGCTAAATAATAAAATATTAAGTATCATGCTTCTTGGAGCTACAGCTTTTACAGGTCTCAGTATCACAAGTTGTGTGGATGAGCCTGACAAATATGAAATAGCTGGTGGAACTCCTTCTATTGATTACGTTCGCCTGTGCGATGTAACCAAGAAAGATTCCATGTTAACTGGAGCATACATGGGTACAAGTATCTGCCTGGTCGGTAACAACTTGAGAAGTATAACAAAAATGCTCTTCAACGACCAGCAAGCCATTTTGAATACAAGTATGATTACAGACCATACCTTGATTGTAGATGTACCAAAGACTCTTACTGACAATCCTACCAATAAGATCTACATGTACAACAAGGATGGTGAGTGTACTGAATATGACTTCAAGACGCTCGTACCAGAACCGGTGGTAACATCATTGAGCAATGAGTTTGCAAAAGATGGCGAAACCGTAACCCTGAAAGGTGACTACCTGCTGGATTACGAGAATGCTCATCTTAAAATCACATTCCCAGGCAACGTAGATGTTACAGATTTCAAGAGCATTTCCAAGAGTGCCGTTACTTTTGTGGTACCAGAAGGTGCACAGAAAGGATTTGTCACAGTAGAAAGCATGTATGGAAAAGGTAAGTCTAAGTTCTATTTCCGTGACGACCGCTGCATACTCTTCGACTGGGATAATGACGGAGATGACGCAATAGCAACAGGTCATGGCTGGCGTGATGGAATTCAAAATGGTAACCGTATGAGGAATGATGTTGAAGGAGTTCAGCCTCTTGACGGAAATTACTACTACTTAGGAGGCAAGACCGTTAATTTCGATTCATGGGCTGAAGATGAATACTCATTCAACTACTGGCCAGAGCCGGCTGCAGGTTATCCTGAGTTGAACTCGCTGATGAAATGGGATGATGTTGACAACATGCAAGTGAAGTTTGAGGTTAACATTCCTAATGATTGGACAGGCTTGTCATTACAGGTATATTTTACCGGTAACGACCAGGTAACATACTCAACAGGCAACAACAACTATCTTGCTGATGACAAGTTCCCACGTGCACTTTGGACTCCATGGTATGGAGCAACCAACAACACATTCAGCACTTCAGGAAACTGGCAGACTGTTTCTATTCCATTATCAGAATTCGCATACGACAGATATGGAAACAAATTGGGTGGTTTGAAGTTTGAGAATCTCACAGGTATGACCATGTTCCTCTATACAGGACCATACAAAGAGGCTACTGTAGAATGCTCACCAACAATTTGCGTTGATAACATTCGTGTTTGCCCTATCAATGAATAAAATTTGCTGATGCTGGCAGCCATCCAACTGCCAGCACTGCAAACAAACAAAAACAATAAACGTCAATCATTATGAAAAGACATAATAAATCTTTCCTCTGGTTGGTTCTGCTACTGATATGCAGTACATTTGCGTTCACATCATGCGACCGTGATGACTTGAACACCGACCAGTATGGCAATGAAATATCTGTATTATCATACGGTCCAAACCCTGTACTCCGTGGGGGTGTCCTTACTTTCAAGGGAGCCAATCTTGACCAGATTACAGAAATAGATCTTCCTGGTGCAGAAGCTATTACCAGCATTAATGTTGTTACATCAGGAAAAAACTCAGAAATCAATATTGAAGTTCCTGCAGAAAAATGTGAACCAGGTATTGTTACATTGAAGACCGCCAAGAATGGTGAAATCAAGACACTTACCCCAATCACATACATTGAGAATTTGAAATTCACAGGTTTCTACGTAGGTGAAAACAAGGAAAACCTGGTAGGTAATGTTGGAGACGTCCTCACTATTGAAGGCGATTATCTCAACAATATTACATCTGTCATTTTTGCCAATGGCGCAACTATGGATGCCGAGAATTTTAAATCTCAGACACGCTATCAGATTCAGCTGGTAATCCCAGCAGAAGCAGGAGAAGGCAGATTCCAGATTAGCGATGGAAACAACTATATGTATTCTGAAGGTGCTTTAAGTATCAATGCTCCTGAAATCGATGCAAACAATGCTATCGGTAAGTCTCTCATCAAGGCTGGTGAAACAGAGGTCCTCAGAGGTACTTCACTTGACCAGATTGCAAGTATTGAGTTGAATGGTGCAACCGTAGAAGCAGCTGACTTCAAGTCACAAACAGCTTCTGAGATTACCTTCGTTATCTCTTCAAAGGTAGCAGACGGTGAAATTACAGCCGTAACAAAAAGCGGTATAAGAATTTCTTTCGGTGAAATTACAACCGTAGTTCCTAGTCAGCTCGTTGCAACTCCTTCCCCTATCAAGAATGGTAAAGAGATAACAATCACTGGTAAGGATATGGATCTGATTACCGGTATCGCATTCCCTAACGCCAAGGAATCTAAGCTTAACAAGGTTGAGACAACAAAGGTTACTTCTACAGTACCAGAGGATGCACAGGAAGGCGACATCACTTTGAGTCTTGATAATGGCAAGACCGTTACAGTAGCCTATACATTGGTTAAGCCAACCGTTACCGCTTGCACTCCTGCTGCTATCACAGCTGGCGATAAGACCATCATCAAGGGTACAGACCTCGACCTCGTGAAGAGCATCACCTTCCCTGGCGATGTAGAGCAGACCGTAACCGACTTCAAGGGTACCGCCAATGCCATCGGAGTGACAGTTCCTACAGCCTGCGCCGGTTCAGGCTTCAAGCTCAACCTGAAGAATGGTACTACTGTCAACATCGATGGTCAATTGAGCATTAAGGCAGCAACAGATCCAGCTATTGCATCTGTTACACCAGGTGAGGCTATCGCAGGTTCTACCATCACCATCACTGGTAAGAACTTCCAGAACATCCAGAACCTCTACATCGGTTCTTATAAGGTAAACCGCTATACTTCTCGTACCAATACTGAGATTGTATGCCAGGTTCCAGCCAATGCTGAAGTTGGCACCTACAAGATCGTGATGGAAGACCCAGACGGCAACAAGATTGAAGGTCCTGAGTTCAAGGTGGTTCCTGCAGAAAAGGATATCGCTACTATCACAACCAACATGGACAACAGCGCCATCAAGTATCCATACAACTTCACTTGGGATGACACCGGTCGTTTCCGCATCATGAAGGCAGACCTCATCAAGTTGGGTGTCAAAGTAGGTTCCAAGATGCTCTTCTATAAAGAAGCAGGAGCTACCGGTCAGATTCAGATCAACAACGCCAACTGGGGTGCCATTGATTCTCCAGCAGACTGGGATGGCAACAAGGATTGCATTGTGAAGGTATTCGATGCAGCCATGATGGAAGCAGTAAACAGCATCTCAGACGGTTGGAGCGATACAGCCTTCATTCTCCAGGGCGACTTGAAGAATGTAACTAAGATTGCCATCCTCCCATAAGATAGAAATATTTAACATAAAAAACGCATTTATGTGAAATATAATTCGTAAATTTGTGGCGTAGTTATATTAACTGCGCCACATTTTTGATTTTAACCAAAACATTAACCCGATATGAAGAAAATAGCATTATCCTTACTGGTAGCTCTCAGTTGCATCTCAGCCAAAGCTGCCGACGGCAAGTCGCTGTTTGTTTCATTCAACGATGGTAGCAAGATAGAGTTTGCACTGAGCACTCTACCGGAAGTAACCTTCGGAGATGATAAGATGACTGTAAAATCTACAGCTACTACTGCCAGTTACGAACTATGGAAGGTTTCCACCTTCACTTATGGTACAACAACAGGCATCAAGCAGGTAGAAACCAACAACAAGTTTGCCTTCGAAGGTGACCGCATCATCGTAGATGGTACCAACAACAAGGTAAGCGCCTTCGCACTGGATGGGAAGAACATCAAACTCTCTCCTATCACAGCTGGCGACAAGACCATCATCAATCTCAGTGAATTGACACATGGTATCTATATTATCAAAATCAATAACAAATCCATAAAAGTAGCAAGACAATGAAAAAACTATTACTCTCACTCCTGGCAGTAATGATTTCATTCACTGCCTTGGCACAAACGAAAGGAGACAAGCTGACCATCAACCTCAAGAATGGAAAGACAGAAGCATGGGATCTGACAGCAGACGGCAAGACTCCTGTTTCTAAAATCACACACTCTGCAGATGGTAAAGTGGGATTCGTGATGACGGGTCTGGAAGACTATGGTGCTTTCGAAATCTACGACATCAACGACATCAACAATATCTCCTTCTCTATCTATCACGAAAGCGAAGTAGGCGATGTGAATCTTGCAGACCCTTCAGCTACAGACAAGACCAAGCGTCTCTACAAATATCTGCAGCTGAATTATGGTAGCAAGACCATCTCTTCGGTCATCGCCAACGTCAACTGGAACACCCAGGAAGCAGATAAAATTTATAAAGCAACAGGCAAGTATCCTGCCATGAACTGCTATGATTTCATCCATATCTATGTTCCTAAGCAGGGTTCCAACGGATGGATCAACTACAACGACATCACGCCCGTCACCAACTGGGCAGACCAGGGCGGACTGGTATCGCTGATGTGGCACTTCAACGTGCCTAAGACAGAAAGCACAGTGCCTGGAACTAATGGCAGTGGCGTGACCTGCACCCCATCCGAAACATCCTTCAAAGCAGCCAACGTATTGACGGCAGGCTCTTGGGAGAACAAATGGTTCTATCAGGAGATGGACAAGGTGGTGGAAGTTCTGCAGAAGTTGCAGGATGCAGGCGTTGTTGCCATTTGGCGACCATTCCACGAAGCTGCCGGTAATGCCTGTCTGAAATCTGGTGCCAGCTGGGGCAAATCCTGGTTCTGGTGGGGATATGATGGTGCTGAAACTTACAAGAAGCTTTGGCAGACCATGTTTGATTACTTCCAGAACAAGGGAATACACAACCTGATATGGGCTTGGACCACACAGAATTACAATGGTGATGCAAATACCTATAACAATGATGCCGACTGGTATCCCGGCGACAAGTACGTAGACATCATCGGTCGCGACCTCTACGGTTATAATGCAACCAAGCAGTCTCAGGAGTTCAAGGAGATTCAGGCACGCTATCCTGGTAAACTTATCGCTCTGGCTGAGTGCGGAACTGATGCCAACAACAATACAGCTACAGCAGGTATTGACGAAGCATGGAACGCCGGTGCAAAATGGAGTTTCTTCATGCCTTGGTATGGAAGCAACATGCCATCCAACGACTGGTGGAAGGCAGCTATGAACAGCAAGAACGTGATTACCCGCGACCAGGTGAACCTGAATGCCAACTACGTAGAGGAAAGCGCAGTAGATGCTGTGAAGAACATGGGCATCGGTACCAATTTCGGCAACTGCACAGATGTGGTTGCCATGTGGCTGAATATGGGTAGCAACTCGGTTACTGATTTCGAGAAAGCTTGGGGACAGGAGCCAACGACCAAACCGATGGTAGATTTTCTGAAGAAGAACGGTTTTAATTCTGTCCGCATCCCAGTTACCTGGTTCCAGCACATGAAGGCTGACGGAACCGTGGATGAAGCCTGGATGAACAGAATACAGGAAATCGTTGATTACGTCATTGATAACGGAATGTACTGCATCCTGAATGTTCACCATGATACAGGTGCAGACGATAAGGATGTGAAACACTGGATCAAGGCTGATGAAGCCAACTATAACGAGAACAAGGAGAAGTTTGAATATCTCTGGACCCAGATTGCCACCCGTTTCAAGAACTACGACCATCATCTGGTGTTCGAAGGTTACAACGAAATGCTTGATGCCGACAACACCTGGAATGCACCAAAGAATGCTAGCAGCTACGTAGGTTTGAACGGATATGCCCAGAGCTTTGTGAATGCAGTACGTGCTACCGGTGGCAACAACGAGACCCGCAACCTCATCATCAATACCTATGCTGCAGCTAATGGTGACGACGTATTGAACAACCTCGCCATCCCTACCGACAAGGTGGATGGTCATATCGCAGTAGAAGTTCACACCTATGCTCCATGGGACTGGTTTGCCCAGAAAGGCAAGTGGGATGCTTCCTGCAGCAAGGAAATCGCTGATATGTTCACCCGTCTGAACAGCAAGTTCATCAGCAAGTGCATTCCTTGCATCATCGGTGAATATGGTACTCACGGAAGCAAGAGTGTCAGCAAAACCAGTTCTGCCAGCGAGATTCAGGCTGCTGCCGACCAGGCTGCCGACATCGTGAAGCAGGCAAAGGCATACGGCGTAGCCACCTTCTACTGGATGAGCATCTTCGACGGAACAGACAGAAGTGTGCCACAGTGGACCTTGCCTACCGTGGTAGAAGCTATGAAAAAGGCTTATAATGAATAACAAATTATGAGAATCAAATATATTATATTGATGTTCGCGGCCCTCCTGGCTTTCTCTTCATGCGGTGAGAAGAAAAAGAAATCGTATGACGAGATTGCCATGAGCGGTCTCACAACCCGCACAGAGAATCTGAAAACCAACATCAAGGCGTATGCCAACAAAGGTACGCTGATAGGCCAGATGTATGGAACCTTAACCGGAATAGGCTGGAACCGCTGGCAATGTGACAGCGACCGATGCGACTTGAAAACTCTCTGCGGTTACAGACCGGCTGCAAATGGATATGAGTTGGCTGGCATTGAAAATGGAAAATCACAGAACATAGACGGCGTTCCGTTCAAGGCTATCAGGGAAGATGTGCTGAAACACTTCCGTAAGGGAGGCTTACTCATCATGAACTGGACAATGCCTGATTATAACGGCAATGATGATATGCTGGAGGAATATACCAAACAGGTTGCCAAATATCTTGATACACTGCAAGATGGTTATGGTATCAAAGCACCTGTAGTACTCAATCTTCTTCCTATAGACGGTAAGACATGGTACTGTAAACTCAGCAAAGACGATTATATCAGTCTTTACAAGAAGATACAGGATCTCTTGGATGACGAGGATGTAACGAATGTAGTTTATAGTTATTCTGAAACCTACCAGCCGGGCAAGCATCTGATGGATCGCTATCCGGACAACAAGATTGATGTGATCAACGTGACATATCTGCAAAGCAAAAATGCCATCGACCTCCCACTCTACCAGAAGAGCATCAAGGAGATTGTGAAGCAGGCTCTGCCTTTTGCCCAAGACCACAACAATGCCTTCGGACTGACAACAGGAGTAGAATCTATTGGTGATTCCAGTATTTTTTCAGAGACATTGCTTACAGTACTCAAGCAGCATCACATAGCTTACCTGATGTTTGGAAGAAACCAGGGAGAACCGATTGAGGAGCATTACTATACTCCATATCCTGGTGTATCGAACAAGAAGACTCATGGGTTCATGGAAATGATAAATGATGAAGTTTGTGTTTTCCTGGAAAAGCTAAACGGACTATATCTTGAACATTAATCAATGTTCGAAACGGATAAAATCAAAAAGAGAGGGTATTCACATACCCTCTCTTTTCTTTTCAACAAACTAAAAATATAACTCTATACTATTTCTGAACGTACTTTTTACCATTCTTGATTACGACACCCTTATAAGATGCATTAACCTGCTGACCAACGAGGTTGTAAACCGGAGCATTAGTGTTTTCCTTTGGAGCTACAACAGTGCCAGAGATGCCAGTAGGAACTGCCTTAGTATAAAGATTTGCACCTGCAACTGTCAAGCACTCACCCTTAACTACCAAACCAAACTCTTTAGCTGCAGCAACAATCTTATCATCAAATACAACTACCGTCTCTGAAACATCAAAGACATCTATAGTAGTGGACACAGACGGCCAGTTCTCATCAGCTGAAGCCAACTGAATCTGGCCACGACGAGTCCAAGTCTCGCCCTCCTTTTTCACCTCTTTAAAATCCTTAATAGCTATATGCAATTCATCACCTGCTTGTACATTTGCAAAGTTCTCCTTTGCCAAAACAACACCATTTTCCCAAACACCTAAAGCTGTCTCTTCTACATTTATAACAGTTTTGTTTGAAGGTAAATCAGTTTTCTGACGATACAACATAGCCGTAGCAGAAACAGGGAACTTTGCACCCTGATAATACCACTGAGGGCTTTCGGTTGAATTAATTTTTTCAATATCAGCTGCCGACAAAGTCTGAACAAAGAACATTGGGATATTCCAACCACTGAGCTGAAGTTTACCCATATTATACTGGAAATTACCTTCATTTCTAATTGCATCCTCGGCTGTAGTCGTAACTACTACGACATCATCAGCTTTAGCTAACTTAAAATTAGCACTTGGAATTGTGACTCCTCCACCCCAAGCAGCCGTTGTTGGCTTATCTGCGGAAGACAAATCCAATGTCATAAAATCACTAGCAGGCAAAACTGATATTTTAGAAACAGTTATTTTCTTGCCAAGTACTGCAGGCCAAGAGCCACTCTTCTGCTGAACCGCACCACCGAGTTTAAAGCCTTTGCCTGTTATCTGTGCCAAAATTTCCTTTGTAACTGGTATCGTGACAACTGAGTTTGGAGCAGGATTAAATGTACTTCCATAATACATATCACTGCTATCTGCTTTTTTAAACTGCAAAACATTCTGTTCACCAGAACCTGCCTCAGCATCTGTAACAGTCAACTTCAAGAAGTCATTCACTGCGACATCAGAAGCCTGAAGAATAATAGCTTCAGTTTCTGCCCATTTTAGACCATCTTCACCTTGAGTTGCCTCAATGGTTATTGGAGTCGTAACTACATCTTTCTCAACTGCACTAACACTAAGACTTGCACATGCAGCAAACACTAGAGTAAATAACTTTTTCATAAGCTTTATATATTTTATAGGTTTAAAAATTGTTTTTAGAATCAACACGTTTATTGGTTCTTTTCGGTGGCAAATATACGACAAAAGTAGCGAAATACATGATATTATCTTGCTCATTATCAATACTATTCTTTCTACATGCCATTTTTTTAAGAATTTGATGCAATTTATCTAAACTAAACTTTCGCATGTGATTTAAGTACGGGCTGAAGGCCGTTTCTGTGTTGGTCTCATGTTTGCCTTCAACTCTGCCTTCTTCCATACTTCCGGGAAAAGTTGCTGAAAAAGTTTTATGGTTGCATGCAAGCACATGAAGAAGAATACTCAAGTGGTTCAGTCAGCTAACTCAAATGGTTCAATCAAGCAACTCAAGTAGTTCAGTTAGCGAGTTCAGACGTCTCTGTTAGCTGATGCAGACGTCTCGATAAGCTTACAGATACGTCTCCGTTAGCCTACGCAGTCATATTCGTAACCCGACGCAGCCATATTTATAACCCGATGCAGCCGTATTCGTGAATAAGTTTTATGTAATCATCTATCATCCATCACGATTTGCACTCCTAAGCTTCTTAACATACTAATATACAGACGTTTAAATAGCGTGATGGATTCTTCAAAAAAGGAAATATCCATCACGCTATCCATCACGATTTGGGGTTATCCCTCACGATATTCTCACTACACATTACCAGATACTGCATATCATTGTTGAAACACTTGCGATAGTTCAAATGAGGCTTACTTGAATCAGGGCAGGATGTATCTAAAATTACGTCGCGACGTATCTGGCGCTGCGTCGTGACGCGTCTGTTATCACGTCGGGACGTACCAGATGCTACGTCGGGACGCAATTTCGGGAACAGCATTGGAGTGTATTATACGTGAAAAAGTTGTCACCTTTAGCCTTGGCTGTAGCAGTTCCCCAAAGTGGACACGAAAAAGCCAGAAAAAGAGGGTGCACCATGAACTGATGATACACCCTCCTAAAACAACTAACAATTTCACTAAACTTATAACTTACCAATCTTCTTCATTCTGTCTACCTGCGTCTTTACTACATCCAATGTAGATTTATCGGTAGAAAAAACGGAGTTCAGACCTTGCGCTTCCTGAGCAGGATCACCGGTGTAGTCATCACCTACCTGCCACTGCTCATGCTTAGGATTGGCAAAGCCGCCCCATCCCCAGAAGTTGCAACCGGCAAAGTAACCGCCGGATGCAGCATTGTCGCCAACAAGACTGAACACATACTTATAATATCCATCACGTGCTTCTGTTGTAGAAGAAGTTGAGAAAGAGAAACCATCACGAGGATAGCCGAACTCCTCCATCACCAATGGCTTCCTGATACGTCCGCATACCTCAAGATGTTCATCAATATACTCCTTTGTGTTCTTGCAGGAGATTCCCAAATCTTCCTGCAAATGGTCTTTTCTCGCCCAACTCCAGTTGTATGGCCAAAGATGAATGTTGCAATAATCTACATTCTTGTCGGCACAGATCCGTTCCCAACAGTTCAGTTCACCTTCACATCCCCATTTACCTTCGCTACCGATAGAAATCAGATGATTCTTATCGAGCGAACGGATCAGCTTGCTCGCTTCACCCAGCCATTTTTCGAAAGCAGGCAACTGCTCTTTGCTGAAAGCACGAGGCTCGTTACCTATCTGCCATGACATGATGGCCGGGTCGTCCTTATACTTCTTCTTTGTATATCTGTTGGTTCTCGTAAGTATGAATTTCACATAATCATAGAATAGCTGATGCGCCTTTTCGCAGGATGCATATTTGGCGACGAAGTTCATGAAGGCAGGATATCCATCTTCGTTAGGACGGGGAGCCTGGCCCAAACCAGCCTGCTCCAGGTAATAGCCATAACCGCCACTCCATTCCCAGGAGTTGTTCAGGTAGAGCACGGCCAGCATCTTGCGTTTGCCCATCTCCATCAACAGATAGTCGAGACCGGCAAGAATCGTATCGTTATAAACGCCCGGAGCTTCCTGCAGCGTCGGCTCAACCTTGGTCTTCACTCCTCGCTTTCCATCAGAGCCCACCAGGATGCGGAGGTTGTCAATGCCCATCTCCTTCATCTTATCGAGTTCCTTGCAGAGACGCTCACGGTTGCCGCCCTGACCTTCTGAACCGAGGATGGCACCATACCAGAAATTGGTACCTACATAATAATAAGGTTTACCGTCGCGAACGAAATGTCCGTCCTTCACCTGCACAAAGTTTGACTTTGCCGAGATATTGCATGTAGCCAATGCCATCATCAATAAAACAAATATCTTCTTCATTTATTATTTAAGTTTACAGTTTAAAGATTCATTTTCGGTTGCAAAGATACTAAATAAGGGCAAAAAAGCATGATACTTTTTTGCCCTTTCTACATATAAATCTAAACTATGCTTATTTATTATTGCTTTTTCTGCTTTTTTCTAAGGTTTCGGATAGATTTTCAGGTAATCTTCCATCCCTTCGGCTGCTCCCTGCATCACACCTTTAAATATATAGGAGTCGGAAACCACCTGTTTTTTTCTGTCGAAGATGGTCATGTGTGGAAGAGGCTGCACATTGATATCCCAGACGTATGGGATAAGTCCTGCCTTCATCATTTCGGCAGTCACAGCACCATACCATGCCATCATACTCTCATTATGCTTCTCCTGATTACCACCGAAGAGAGAGGCATCCTTACGGTTGGCACCATATTCACCAATGACTACCGGATAGCCCTTGTCCACAAACTTCTGTTTCATCTTCATCACCTGATTGGTAATATGCTGGTAGGCATCCACGTTCTTATTATTATACCAGATGGTGTTTACGGTTCGACCCTGGTCATCGGCAGGCGCATGTCCTTTCCAATAAAGAGCCACCTTGCCCCAATCGGCATCCTTGTCCATCAAGGTAAATATATAAGGATCGTAGAAATGAACCTCTGCCATCAGACGGTTCTTCACCTTATCTTTCAGACGGGTAATGTCATAAGAATCCTTGGCAGCCAAATCAATCTCGGTCTTTGGAGTCTGTACGATGAGCACACGGCTGGCATTATTACCACCGGTAGCACGGACAGCATCGATAAACACCTGTTCGTATGCCAGGAGACGGTCGGCAAACTCCTTACTATCAGGAGCCAGCATGTCGCCTTGAACCTGCGGACTGGCGCCTCCCACTCCCGGTTCGTTGAGGGCAGCAAAGAGAACCCGCTGGTCATACGTATTGAATTCCTTTGCTATATTCGTCCACAACTTGCGGAACATCTCCTTATATTCTGTCACATTCGCCCCACTGGTAAAGGCATCATGCTCCATCCATCCGCCATCCCAATGTTCGTTGATGATGACACAGAGACCGGCATTGAGACCATAGTTTACGATTTCCTTGATTCGTTTCATCCAGACAGAATCTATGGTCATATTCTCCTTATCCGTAAGATGTCCAGCCACCCAGGATATAGGGATGCGAAGACTGTTGAATCCCTGCTGTTTCAAACTCCGGATATAGCTCTCAGTAGTCTTATCATTCTGCCATGAAGTTTCTGACTTCAGTCCTGCCAGATTGGTAAAGACATCGTTCCAGTCGCACGCCTCCATCGTATTACCCAGGTTGACTCCTGGAGCCATATAGTGAGCCAGTTCGGTAGCCGTGAGTTTCATTTTCGAGATACGACCATCCACTGGTTTAACCTGTGCGCCAGCCCAAGCGAAATGAGCGGCAGCCAATATAATCATAACTATCTTCTTCATATATCAATCTAACGTATTATCGGGTTTTGAAGTTATCATGTTGCAAAGATAGCGAAAAAACTGTAGCGTGAATGTATACTTTTGATAAAAGGATAGGTATATTATGTTAGGATATACGATATTTGCACAAAAAAAGGACGCACATCAGAGAAAGATTCCCCTGATATGCGCCCACACCTACTTTATATCAAACCTAAAGACTTAATATCTCGTTTTTTATTTAGCAGGCCACTTTGCTGCAGCAACAGCAGCCTTAATACTCTCAAGCATATTAGCATTGCTAACACTTGCACCAGCACGGTTGAAGATAGTCATGCTAGGATAATTACTATTTGTATCCCAAGCCATTGGAACACAACCATTATTGATAGCACTAGTTACAACAGCCTTGTAATAGTCCTTAACTGATGCATCATGAACAGCATCCTTACCGATGGCCAGACGCTGGTTGGCACCAAACTCACCAATCACTACAGGATAACCCTTGTCGAAGAAGTTGGTCTTCATCTTCTTCATCTGAGCCTCTACATAATCCTCGTTGTATTTGGCATCAGCTGTACGACCAGCCTCAGAACCATTGGTGTTGTTCTTGCCCCAATAGAGGCAATACTTGCCCCAATCCTTGTCTTCACTCAGATCGGTAAAATTATATGGATCGTAGAAGTGAACCTCTACCATCAGTCGGTCGGTAGCAGAATCCTTAATCTTAGACATGTAGTTGTTGGCTACGAATTTATCGATATCGGTATTAGGCCCCTGAACTATCAGAACTCGCTTGGCATTGTTGCCACCTGTGGCACGAACCGCCTCAATGAAAGTCTGCTCATATTCAGCAATTCTATTGGCCAAATCCGCAGTGCCCAGCAATGCATTGGCATCACCGCCACCCACACCAGGCTCATTCATACCGGCAAAGATAAGACGCTCGTCATAATTCTTGAAACTATTGGCTATCTGAGTCCAAATCTTGGTGAGTTTTGCCTTGGTAGCATCCACATCAGTAGCAGCAGTGAAGCCATCATGCTCAATCCATCCACCATCCCAATGCTGGTTGATGATGACATAGAGATTGTTCTTGATGCAGTAATCTACCACCTCGTGAACACGGGTCAGCCAATCGGCATCGATGGTGCAAGCCTCAGCATCTGTGATGTGCCCCATCACCCAAGAACAAGGAATACGGACGCTCTTGAAACCGGAAGCCTTCACCAGGTCGATGAGCTGCTGAGTAGTCTTTGCCGACTGCCAAAAAGTTTCAGAACCGATACCGGCATTCTTCCAGTTATTGGCAGCATTTCCTGCCTCCATCGTATTACCCAGATTCCAACCCGGATACATCAAGGCAGCAATATCCATAGCAGTCTTGCTCATATCACCAGTAGTAGTACCCTGCTCCTGGTTAATGGTAACAGCTTCTGTGATGGAAGTACTGTCGTTTACCACCATGGTATAGCTGATGGTTGCCGAACGGGCATTGCTGATGTTGGCAGCCACCGAATAGTTGCGGGTGTATTCCACCATATTGGCACGAGAAGTAATCTCACTCACCCAGTCATTGCTGATTACCTGAGAATAACTTGCATTTGCCTTCAGGGTTACAGTAACCTGACCACCGGCAGCCCCCACATTCATGGTTTTACCTGATGATATGAGCAGTCCCTCGGTAGAGTTCTGGCTCACGGTGATAGTCTTGGTATCAGAACCAGCCGCTACGGTGATAGTTGCCGAACGGTCATCATTGGCAGTATTTGCCTCTGCCTTGATGAGGAAATGATGGGTAATACTAGAAGAGCCAGCCACTGGAGTTACAGCCAACCAAGCCGCTTCGGTAGAAACCGTTGGTACCTGAGCCGCCTTGACATATAAATCAGTCTCACCACCATTCTTCGTAAACGCCATATCAGAACGGGAAACCACGAAGTCCTTAGAGAGTCCTTCACCGCCTCCGATGGTATCCTCATCAGAACAAGCTGAGAAACTGACCATGGCAAAAGCCATGATCAGAAACGATAAAATTGTTATTTTCTTCATATTCATAGAATATCAAAATAATACGTATGATTACTTACTTGGAGTCAAGACATGATTAATCTTAACCTTAACCTGAGTAGGATCAACCAGGTCTTTCCACAAATCGTAGAGTTCGATGGACCAAACCACTGCACCCGAGCACTTATCTGCCAAAGAAGCGGAAACTTCGTAGGTGCCATCGCCCTTCACATAAGTGCGACCGAATTCAGAACCGCCCCAGTAGCTAGGATACCAGCTAGGTGTGGCATAAGAAAGTTCTGTCTTGTAGTTCTTGGAAGCAGAATCCTTCAGGTTGCCGTCGATACCTGTGATGGTGAAGTTGACAATCAGATTACCAGTGAATGACAAGGCTGAAGCATCCACTCCATTTGCCTTGGTATTACCATACTCATTGTAGATTTCAATGCGACCGTCTGTGCCCTTGCCATCCTTGTTGACGAACTCTGTCTTGGAGAAATCCATAGAGAATTCAGGATCCACATCAAACTTGATGCTCACAATCTCTGCAGTAATCTTGGATGCATCGATGGCATCAGCTGCCAGATTGTTGATATCCACACAGAATACCGCTGCACCTTCTGCCTCGGCACCACCTGTCTCCATCCAAACCGTATAGAGACCATCGCCAGTAACGTTGGCATCATACTTGGAATTATCAAAGGCTGACCAGCGACTTGGATCCCAAGAAGCATCACCATATTCCAAACCAGCCACATGACTGCCCGCACCTTCCTTCATGTTATCTGTCAAACCAGAAAGACGGAAAGTAACCACCATGTTCTTGGTAAACTTAATCTGAGCCTGGTTGATGCCAGGATTGCTGCCCGTAGAACCATACTGGTTGAAAATCTCGATACGGATTCTACCATTATTCTCAAGGTCGCCGACAACCAATTTGGAATTATCAACCTTCAACTCAGGTGACATACGAACAGGACGAATCGCCAAACCCAGGTTGCGGGCCGAAACACCAGATGAAGCAGTACCATTGATCAGATTGAGCGTCTGGCTATAATCCGTAGCGATGCTATAGTTATTGCCGCTCCAATACAAGCCCTGGTTGCCCTCACCTACCTTGGCAGTTCCATTGCGGTAACCGGTGTAAGGCATAAAGATACTGTTGCCATTGGCTGCAGTAAATCTGATACCCTTCACGCCCTTCACCTCAACTTCTGTCTGAGTGGTATTGGCAATCAACTCACTCATCTGATCAGCTGTAGGAGTAGAACTGCGCATCAAGGCACCCGCATCCACGTTCACCTTCTTCAAGATATCCTTATCCGTACCGGCGATATCCTCCACTGTATTGTAATCGATGAGATAAGTACTCTGATTCACACCAGTCAAATCACCATAGCCCAGAAGGGTACCTGTCTCTTCCTCTGATTCTGCACCCAGGTTGCATTTAGCCCAAAGGATGCTCAAACCCAAGTCAACATATTCCATTTTCTGAGCAGGAGTGGTAAAGCTCTTGGTCTCACCATAGACAAAACCATCACCCAACTCAAAATATGATGTATAATAGTAAGTAGTTCCAGGAAGCAAACCTTCCACACGTTGACTGATGGTCTTGGCACTGGCAGAGATTGGATAATCGATACCGTTCTCTACATCCGCCTCAGAGGTTGAAATCTTGAAACCGTAGTTCATCTGGGTCTCTCCCTCTATCAGGATGCCTTCCAAGCCATTGGCTGTAGCACTCAGGGTAGCCTTTGTAGCCGTAACATCCGTGGCTCCGGCTGTAGCAATCTGGGCATCGGTAGCCACGAAGCTCTTCACCTCACCAAACTTGGTTACTATGCCCTGTAACTGTACGTAAGTGGCATAATAATAGGTATTACCCTTGGTCAATCCCGAGAGAGTGGCGGTTACATTACCTTCGGCATCAATCACGCCAGGCTGCTTGGAGCCGGCTGTGGTAGGATCGGGGTTGGTACCGTAAACAACACCCACCGCATAGGCACCGGCATCCTGCTTACTCAAGTCCAAGACCTTGCCGCTGACTACTGCCGAAATAGCAGTAACAGAAGCATCACCCGTCTCAATGGTGCTAATTACATTTCCTGTGGCTGCAGAGTAGTCATCATCGCTACAGGAAGAGAGCGAGCAAAGACCGGCCATCAGCAGCATCACACCTGCTAAATATTTCATTTTCATAATCTAATCCACATTAAAGTTTCTAATCTTATTTACCCTCTGAAGGTGTCACTACAGGAGCACCTGTATCCATCTTCACGGTGATAACCACTTCGATGCTTGAAGAACACTTGAAGTCGGTAAACTCGTTTTTGCCGGAATCAAACTTGAAGCATGCGGCAGGTCCCCATGGGTTCAATACATAACGACGGAAGGAGTTGGTACTTGGGTCGTCATCTGTATATCCTCTTGGGATGAGTGTATCATCAAAATCAACACTCTTGCCATCTACCTTGATGCTCTTGATGGTGATATCGCAGTTTGGATTGTCCTTCAGAATCTTGTTGACGTCGATGTAGAGAAGATATGGATTGCTCTCTGCACCCTCAAACTTCAAGGAATAGTCGCCATCGCCTGTGATGAACACATTGGTGCTCATATAGTTGGCGATATCGCCATCGTGCTTCCAGCCCCAACCGGAGTTATTGAAGAAGAGGTTTGCCTTATACTTAGGACCTGATGCAGAACTTGCGCTCTGGGCTACCCAGTGGTATGCCTGATACTGATAGAGATTGCCCTGGTCATCAAGACACTGGCTACCGAGCCACAAATCCTTCAGATGTCCGGTATAATCATCCTTGCTGACTTTCAGAATACGTAGGGTGTTGTCGGCATTGGCATGCATGTTATAATTGCCCGTTGCAGAAAGCTGGGTATTTCCGAAGCCCTTGTCGAAAGTGAATACGCCTTCATCGTTCAAGGTATATTTACCGGAAACCTGACTTCCATCAGGAGCGGTATAGATATAACTCTTTGACTCGCTGTTCATCACGAGGGTTGCATCCTCGATACCACTGGCTGCTGTAAGCTGAATGCCCTTGGCACTACCGTCGAGGTTGCAATAGTCAAACTGCCGTCCCTCTTCATTATCAGGGTTAGCCAACTTGTAGGTGATTTCCTTATTGGTCTTCTGCTCTACCCAGTCGCGCCAGTCAGTCATCAGCGTTGGCTTCACTTGGGTGTTCTCTGGCGCGGAAGGAGTCCAATTGTCCCAGTATTCCTCTGAAACGAAGTTGTAGCAAAGCAAGCACTTGCCCTCATCAGAATTGTCTCGAACTGTTGCTATCTGCAAACGGTCGTCGGCAAGTCCCATCAGCTTCAGTCCGCTACGCCAGTTGGTAGCAACCTGGTCATGTCCCGAATTGTGGAGCAGTTCCGCATCCGAGAAGGTGATGGTATGATTGTCTGTATCCAGCATGTAAGTACCCTTAAGGGTCTCACCTGTCTCAGCATTATATACGGTGACATGGGCACCGCCAATCAGGTCGAACTCCATATAACCATAGTCCATAGCCGACATCACCCAGGAGTTGTCTGCGATACCAGGAGTCCAGTTCCAATGGTCGCCGGCTGCAGCGGTCTGTCCCATCATGCAGGTACTCCAGTCATCATCCATACCCCAGAATCCGAGCGGACCTGCCCAGAGGTCTGAATGCTTGGTGATGACATTGGCATCGATATCCAACTTCCATCGCTTCGATTTGCCTACGCCGCCACTCAGATAGGTCCACAGAGGATCGGTAACGAATTCGGCACAGAAATCATCTACCTTGAACTCGGCGTAGGGTCCCCAGAGGAAACCGCCGCGGGTTTCAACACCGATACGTGCCTGATAGGTACCATTGAAAGGAATCTTCAGGCTCACCTCATCCTGCTGGAAACGTCCCTGAGGCGTATCAAAGACCACCGAATAGCTCGATGGCAACAGACTCTTGAACTTGACAATATTAGGATTGCTTTCGTCGTGAGTAATCGTGAAGGCGATGTTCTCAGCCAAATCCTCAGAAGACAAGTTCTTATCGCCCAGACCAAACTCGTCTGGAGAGCAGCTCGCCATGACGAGAATCATGACAGCTGCCAAAAGCGAATATATTTTATTTATAATCTTCATAAAACCAATACTTTAAAAAGTTAGAATTACCAACCTGGATTCTGCTTCAGGAGACCATGAGAAAGTCCGATCTCGGTGATAGGAATCTGAATCAAGCCACGTTTCTTGATGATATTCTCGGCACTGATGAATACGGTGGTTTTCTCGCCGCCATCCTTCACTTCCCAGGAACCGGCAATCTCCCTGGCTGCCTGCTCCACGCCCTGACGGAGCTGATCCCAATAGCGGATTCCCTCGAAGGCAAACTCAAGCTTGCGCTCTTTCAGGATGTTCTCCTTGGTGGCTGTCTGCTGAGAATAGTTGCCACTCAGGGTGGTGCCATCATCCTCGGTATAAGCACGCTTGCGAACCTGGTCGAAGTAAGACTGGGCATTAGGACTGCCCAACTCTGCTGCCATCAACAGGACATCGGCGTAACGGACGAGGACCCAATCCTGGAACTGACTGATTTGGAAATCGCCTGCACCAACTGTTTCCGTGTAATGCTGCAACTTGCCATCACCAGCAGTTTCGTGCTTAGACAAAGGGGTATATTTCTTCACGAAATATCCGGTGTATTCACGCTGGTCGGCAAGATAGGTGTTCTCGTAATCCTTCAACTGTGAAGCATCGATGATAGAGGCTGAACGGCGGGTATCACCCGTAGCGTAGGCTGAAGCAATGGATGGTGTAACAGTGCATGCACCCCAACCCTGGCCATAGCCTTCGTAAACCAGACTACCGGTACGCATTCCTATCATTACCTGGAAACGGTTACCATCATTGTTGCCATTATAATCGGCTGTGTAGTTGAACTTCATCGAGAGTATGGTCTCTGGGTTTCCAGGACCAGCCCAGGAAGAGTTCTCATGTGCCCAAAGTCCTACGTGGTCACCGCTCTTGTCATCAGCAGAAGCTGGCCACAAATCTCTGAATCGAGGTACCAGACTGAACTCGCCACTGGAGATGATATCCTCGCAGGCTGCCAGGGCATCCGCCTTGGTCAAGCCCAGCTGATCAGGCTCCTTGCCATAATAGCCACTATAGAAGAGGTATGCGCGAGCCAGAATTGCCTCGGCACCATACTTGGTGATATGTCCATCGTTGGTAGCCGCATCCTTCTTAGGATAGGCATTGGCAGGAATATGCTCGATGGCATACTTCAAATCTCTGAATACCAGACTATATACAGAGTCAGGAGCAGCCTGAGGAACCACTTCGCTGGTGGCATGTTCCAGCAACGGAATATTCTCCCAAAGGCGAAGCATATCGAAATAGCACAAGGCGCGAAGGGCATGAGCCTCACCCAGATAGGTGTTCTTTGCATTCTCATCATCCCAGGTAATGCCTTCACCCTTATCGATAAACTCATTGCAGCGGAAGATGGCTGCATAATAGCTCTTCCACAAGGTTTCGTGCATATCGGTATAAGACGGTGCCTGATTCATGTCGAAACGGTCGAGAATCTGCGTGTTGCGGCCATCGGTGTTACCCGTACCGCCAAAGCACTCATCACTCATCGTCTCGGTCAACTGATAGACGGTGAACGAAGGACCATCTGAAACGGTACGCTGCCAACCATCGTAGCAGGCATAGAGCGAGCGAAGTCCATCTTCCTGACTCTTATAGAAATTGCCGGAATTTGATTCTGTCTTGGAAGCCACATCCAGCCAACTGTCGCTGCAAGATGCCAGACCTCCCATAGCCAAAATACCCAAAGCGGCTATCTTTATTTTATTTGTCTTCATAATGATATCTCCTTTAAATTAGAACTTAAGATTCAAACCTACCATGAAGGTACGTGGACGTGGATAGTAACCCAAATCTACGCCTGATGCCCAACTATTGACACCATAACCGATTTCTGGGTCCATGCCGTCATACTTGGTAAAGGTAAACGCATTCTGAACCTGGAAGTACAAACGGGCCTGAGATACGAACTTCTGATGAAGCAGCTTGGCAAAATCATAACCTAAGGTGATGTTGCTGATTCTCAGGAAGTCACCATCCTGGATAAAGAGGTCGGAGAACTGATAGTTCACATTGGTCTCTGTTACACGTGGATATTTGTTGGATGTTCCCTCACCTGTCCAGCGCTGAAGGATGGCTGAAGTGTAGTTGGCTGTCGGGGCACCTACATTGCGGTAGCTCTGAACGATGTCGTTGCCTACAGAACCGTTGGCGGTTACAGAGAAGTCGAGTCCCTTGTAGTCGAAACCGAGTGAGAAACCATAGGTAAAGTCTGGCATACCATTGCCCAGGTTTACCTTGTCGGCATCATTGATGGTACCATCGTGGTTGACATCGTAATACTTCACATCGCCTGGTTTTACAGTAGACCCCTGAAGTACGCCATTGCCTGCCGCTACCCACTCGTCGATTTCTTTCTGGTTCTGGAAGATACCAGCGGTCTTGTAACCCCAGAAGTAACCGATTGGTTCGCCATTGCTGCAACGGTAGAACTCGGTAGAGTTATCATAGAGCTGATAATTACCATCGGTACCATGAATGATACCATCGGATGTAGGGATGCTTCCCACCTTATTCTTATTATAGGCACCGTTGACATTCACATAGTAGTTGAAATCTCTACCAATGTTGTCGTTCCAGCCCAAACCGATTTCTATACCGGTATTCTCTACGTCACCTCCATTGAAATAAGGGGCTCCCGTACCGGCTGTGCCTGGGATAGGCTTAACCAGCAACCAGTCTTTGGTGGTCTTCTTATACCAGTCGATGTTGACATTCAACTTGCCCAGGAGGCGCAGATCCAAACCGAAGTCCAACTGCTCTGAAGTTTCCCACTTCACATTCTCGTTAGACAGACGGCTTTCGTAAGCACCATAGTAATTTGACTGTCCGTCAGCACCCAAAGCCGTACCGAAGTTATAGTAAGCGCCCGATGTTGAGATAGGAGAAATAAACATCAGGTCGCCAATATTCTGGTTACCAACCTGTCCCCAGCTTGCACGCACCTTGGCATAATCAAGCACCTTGAGCAGAGGCTTCACCCATTTTTCATTGGTTACAATCCAACCGGCAGAAACAGAAGGGAAGTAGCCCCAGCGGTTGCTACGGGCAAACTTAGAAGAAGCATCGGCACGCAGGGTAGCTGTTGCCATATAGGTTTCCTTCCAGTTCCAGCTTACACGACCAAAGTAGCTCACCATGCGCTGTGACAGAGAAGGAGCACCGCTAGCACCCAGACCATCGGTAGCGGTAGCAGCGGTACCATTGCTTACATAAGCATGGTTCCAGTCGGCAAAGCCACTCTTCAGGGTGGCATTGGATGCACTTACACCTACGCCATCAAAGCGCCAGGACTCCATACCTGCCAAGGCTGTGAAGCTATGATCCTTTACCTTGAAGTCGTAAGACAGGGTGTTGGTCCAGGTCAACTGCCAGTTATGTCCCATATTCTGGTTCACACTGGTACGGTTGGCTGTGTTGTAGCTATAAATGGAGAACTGATAGAGAGGAGTAAACGAACGGTAATCGCTTGCATAATATTCGTAACCTACTACGGTGCGATACTTCAAGTTCTTGATAGGCTCAATCTCCGCATACACATTACCGGTGAAACGGGCTGCATTCGTCTGATTGTTATTGTTCGTCATCATCAAGCCGTATGGGTTGCCATCGGCATTATACCAGTCGCTGTTGCTGGTATCATTAAAAGGAGAATCATACTTGTTGTTGTCGCTATAGACTGGCGACAATGGAGAGGTATTGAAGGCACTGCGCAGAGTGTTGTTATAAGCATTGCCCACAGCGATACCCGTATTCTGGGTATAGATGAAACTGATCTGCTCACCCACCTTCAACCAGTCCTTCACCTTCCAGTCGGAATTGACACGGAAGTTGTAACGTTCATAATTGCTGACGTCCTTGCCGCCAACAATACCTTCCTGGTTCATATAACCCAGCGTCATGGCATAATTAGCAGTCTTGCTACCGCCATTTACACCTATATTATAAGAAGAAGTCTTGGCATTCTTCACAAACATCTGATCTACCCAGTCGGTGTCAATCAAATCGCCATTGGCATCATAGATACTCTTGTATTTGCTCCAGTCGTAGGCGTTCTTACCCGAGTTGATGGCAGCCTCATCCAGAATAGTCATATACTCCCTGGCATTGAGCATATCAATGCTGCGTGGCTTGTTCTGCCAACCCACATAGCCGTCGAAGCTAACCACGGCACGGCCTTCCTTACCACTCTTGGTAGTAATCAGAACCACACCATTGGCCGACTGCGAACCATAGATGGCAGCCGATGCCGCATCCTTCAGCACATCAATGCTTTCGATATCGGCAGGATTCAGAGAAGCGATGTCACCACGTACACCATCAATGATGTAAAGCGGATCAGAACCACTCACGGTACCCATACCACGGATGTTTACCTTCAAACCGGAACCCGGCTGACCGGATGTTGAGATGATGCTCATACCAGGAGTCTGTCCCTGGAGCGCCTGAAGCGGATTGGAAGTGTTCAACTTGGCGATGTCATCACCCTTCACGTTGATGTTAGCACCCGTCACCAGCTTTTTCTTCTGAACACCGTAACCTACTACGACAACTTCATCAAGTGACTGCTTGTCTTCATTTAAGGTTACGTTGATTGTCGAACCTGTAACTTTAATCTTTTGGGTGATAAAGCCCAGATACGAAACTTCGAGTGTTTGTCCTTTCTTTGCTTCAATGGTAAAGTTACCATCCAGGTCAGTAACGGCACCCGTCTTTGTACCCTGCACCATGACACTTGCACCAATCAATGGTTCATTGTCACTGCCAGAGATGACAGTACCCTTAACCGTCTGAGCATTGAGGACACCCGCTCCGATTCCTAACATTGCCTGGAACACCAACATGATGGCTACCAGAGCAACTTTGCAGAGCATGTGGCTCTGCGAGAATTTCTGAGATGTTTTTCTCATAATTACTTTAGGTTTAAATTAATAATTGTTGCTTCTAGGTGTAATATAGGGCCTATGTAACATAGGTCGAATATTGCCTTTATATAAATAAGGTATAAGCCTCGGTTATGAGGATTGCCTCGATTTATCGTTGTTTACATTTACTTTTCCGGGGGCAAAGATAGATAAAAAACAGACACAATGGGGTATGTTTTGGTTAATCAATTACGTATAAAATGTTGCGCAACCTACATTTTTTAACGAAAAAGCACCAAAATGTAGCATAAAATACATTTTGGTGCAAAAATAGTTTAATTAATATGATATTTTATCAACCCCGGCATCGGAGCTTTCAATATCTGGGAAATCTTGAGATGAAACTCATCCTCCATCACATTTTTCAAAGGTGATTCAAAGTAATAGGCAATGCTTCCAACAAAACCAAGCATCGGGATTTCTTCTTCCAAGGATGAATGCCATGCCTTCATGCCAGGCTCCAACTGACTTATATCTTCAGTGCTCGCCTTTACATATTTAATATAAGGTGTGAGATTCTTTGCATAGAACTGATTGAAGCTCTCCAATATCATACGATAGAGAGCCATCGCTTCGTTCAGTTCGTCGGTTCCATTCTCATGTTTCTCACCTTCTGCTATCTGTTCTGAGATAAAAGGACAGATGGAAGCCAGGAAGCGATTGGCAAGCGGCTGTCTGTACACCTTATTAATAATAGTAAGATAATCCAAGCCCGACCAGGCAAGATATTTATTCTTTAGCGATACAGGCAATGTGCCCTTGAAGATACCATTGAGGAAAAGTTTGCCGATTACTGCCCCACTACCCTCATCGCCCAGGATATATCCCAACGGAGGAGTGTTCATCACAATCTTCTCTCCATCGTAAAGACAACTGTTGGCACCGGTTCCCAAAATACAGGCGATACCCGGTTTCTTGCCAAAGAGGGCACGGGCTGCTCCCAGCATATCACCTTCTGCCTCAACCTTGGCTTCGGGAAAAGACTGCTGCAAGAGTGATTTCATGCGAGACTTCATCGCCTCGGTTACTCCACTGCCATAAAAGAAAACCTGCTGAGGCTGCTCTGACAGAACAAGTTCCTTACACAATACATCCAATATCTCGGCATCACTCTGATGAATCGGACTGATGCCCTGCGTTTTACAGGTAACCATCACGTTACCCTGTTCATCAACCAGAGCCCAATCGGTCTTGGTACTGCCACTATCTGCTATGAGTATCTTCATATTCTTATCTGATTAATTAACGTATCCTTTGACGTTGCAAATGTAATCAATTTATATGAAAAATGCAAAAGATAACCCTAAAAATCGAACGTAAAGGTGCTAATATATCAAAAAAGGCGATTTTCTCTTTGCTTTTTCATGAATTATTAATAACTTTGCAGTCAAATTTACTAAATATGAAGAAGAGACTATACATCATAATTCTGCTGATGGTGGCATTCGTACTGCCCAGTAATGCTGTGCTCAAGGAAGCCAACCTGGACACAACGCTCTATATGCTGCGTACAGAATTGACCAACTATCACATAGACTTGGAGAAACAGAACCAAGCTGCCAAGGCTCAACAGTTGGCTGTGATTCAGGAACTCATCAGTATTGTGAAACAGGCTGACCAGAACTCCATCATGCTCTATTCGCAGCGCAATGGGTATATTTTCGACATGACGTATGCCTGTCATGAGGCTACAGAGCAGTTTAAGAAGTTTAAGTCGAAGGCTGTTCCTTTCCGCCAGATGATCAAGAAGAACAATGTTGAGGTGGCTCGTTTCGATTCGCTCATCAACTATCTCTACGGCATGAACACCATGTTTCTCAGCGAAGAAGCACAGGTGAACCGAAACGTTGACCTGACTCTGGCTGTCAATATCCGCCGCCAGCTGGTAGAGAAACAGAAACAGCTGCAAGCCTATGTACAGGCTTACGACAGAACCGACCGTAAGTTACAGGCACTCAACGACTATGCCAACCGCAGATACGAAGATATCCAGAACAGCATCTTCAATAATGGAGGCGACAACTATCTGCGTATACTCCGCAATATCAGCATGAACTATAAGGAGGCAAAGACGTCTGTAACCGAGAAATACAAGCCCGTACCGGGTATGATGTCACAATGGGATGTTCGTATCATCTTCATCCTCTTCGGTATCATCATCTTCTGGGGGCTCATCTCCAGCTTCCTCAATCTCTTTACCATCCGCATCGTGATTACCCAACTCATGAAGCATGGTATGTTCGAGAACAGAAAGGAAAGTTTTATGGCAAAACGACCATGCCTTATCATGGCTATGACAGTAGTAACCTTCGCAGTTATTCTCGGTATCGTAAGAATGGCGGTTACCCAGAACTTCGTGATTATGGCAAGCCAGCTGCTGGTAGAATATTCCTGGCTGGTTGGCGTCATCCTGGTATCTATCCTGCTACGTGTAGACAACGATAAGATCAAGAATACCTTCCGTATCTATTCGCCATTGATGCTGGTAGGTTTCATCGTTATCGTGTTCCGTATCATCCTGATACCAAACGACCTGGTAAACCTTATCTTTCCACCAGTCCTCCTGCTCTGCGCTCTCTGGCAGTGGAATGTGATTGGCAGAAAGCACAATCAGGTATTGCGCACCGACAAGACATACGCATTCATATCGCTTGCCGTATTCGGAGTAAGTACCATTTTTGCCTGGACAGGTTTCACACTGCTTGCCGTCCAGCTTATCATCTGGTGGACCATGCAGCTTACCTGCGTGCTTACCATTACCTGCTGCGAGGGATGGCTCAGCGTATATGCCAAGCGCAAGAAGTTGGCTGACAAGGCGATTACCGACAAATGGCTGTATCGCTTTATCTATAAGGTATTGCTCCCTATTTCTGGCGTACTCTCGTTCATCATCTCTATCTATTGGGCAGCAGATGTATTCAACATGAGTGATACGACATGGGAGATATTCAACAAGGATTACATCAAGACCAGCAACTTCACTGCATCGCTTTTCAGTATTTCAGAGGTAGCTTGTCTGTACTTCCTGTTCAACTACATCAACATTACTTCTGTAGATTTCATGCGTCATCACTTCGAGAAGGCAGATCCGAGGTCGGCTGCCTCAAAGATTGTGATGTTCAAGAACGTGATGCAGGTGATTATCTGGGGTATCTGGCTGATGATAGCCCTGAACGTGTTCCAGGTAGGAAAATCATGGCTGCTAGCTATCTTTGCCGGCTTATCAACAGGTCTGGGTTTTGCATCAAAGGATATTCTTGAGAACATCTACTACGGCATCTCTCTGATGATGGGCCGTGTGAAGGTGGGTGATTATATCATCTGTGACGGCACCCGTGGTAAGGTGAGCAGTATCAGTTATACCTCTACGATGCTGGAGGCTACCGACGGTTCGGTCATAGCCTTCCAGAACTCGCAGCTCTTCTCAAAGAACTACAAGAACATGACCAAGAATCATGGTTATGAGCTGGATATTCTGGAGGTAGGTATTGCTTATGGCAGTAATGTGAAGGAAGTGAAACAGATTCTCATCGAAGCCCTGATGAAACTGGATTGTATCTATCAGGACAAAGGTGTGAAGGTGTTATTGAAAAGTTTCGATGACAGCTGTATCACACTCAGAATTGTGGTATGGGTGAACGTGCTTACCCAAGCCCTCGATGATGCCACCATCATGGAGTGCATCTACGATACGCTAAACGATCACAACATCGAGATTCCGTTCCCACAGCGTGAAATTACAATTAAACAAGTTAATAATTAACAGTTTGTAGTTTACAGTTAATAGCAGGTTTACTCCCTATTAACTATAAACTATCAACTATAAACTATAAAAAGATATGGCAACATTCATAGCAGGTCCTTGCGTCATCGAGTCAATGGAACTATTGGAAACAGTAGCTCAGGAACTCGTCCGCATCAACGAAAAGTTAGGAACCCAAATCATATTCAAGGCTTCATTCGATAAAGCCAACCGTACCAGCATCCACTCTTTCCGTGGTCCAGGACTGGAGAAAGGACTCCAGATGCTGGGAGATATCAGGGAGAAGTACAACCTTCAGGTTACAACAGATATTCATGAGAGTTATCAGGCTTCAGCAGCAGGCGAAGTTTGTGATATTCTCCAGATTCCAGCCTTTCTCTGCCGTCAGACCGACCTTCTGGTTTCTGCAGCCAAGACAGGCAAAACCGTCAACATCAAGAAGGCACAGTTCCTGAGCGGAAGAGATATGAAATATCCTGTAGAAAAAGCATTGGAGAGCGGTGCCAAGGAAGTTTGGCTCACAGAACGCGGCAACTGTTTCGGCTATAACAATCTCGTGGTAGATTTCAGAAACATCCCTGACATGAAGGAGATTGTGCCAAATGTCATCATGGACTGTACCCATAGCGTTCAGCGCCCGAGTGCAGGTGACGGCAAGACGGTAGGCGACCGTAAATTCGTTCCAGCAATGGCAAAGGCGGCTAAAGCTTTCGGAGCTACCGGCTACTTCTTTGAAGTACATCCAGACCCAGACCAGGGCAAGAGCGATGCAGCCAATATGCTGGAATTAAACAAGTTGGAATCACTTATAGAAGAACTCCTGTAAGTGAAGAACGAAGAAACAACGTTCGGCGTCCGAAGGGAAAGCCAATTCAAATGATTTAGAAATGACCGATAAAAATAACAATATAAATGATAAGATTGTTCGCAGTTATGGCGAACAGGCTCTTAGAGACGAGGCGCAGGCCATCCTCGACCAGATACCTTATCTGGACGACAACTTTGAGAAAGCTGTAGACATGATGTATCATTGCCAAGGCAAGATTATCGTTACAGGTGTGGGCAAGAGTGGACACGTAGGTGCCAAGATTGCCGCTACACTTGCCTCTACAGGCACACCAGCCTTCTACATCAATCCACTGGATGTCTATCACGGCGACTTAGGTGTGATGACCGATAAGGATGTGGTTCTGGCACTGAGTAACAGCGGTCAGACCGATGAACTGCTTCGTTTCATCCCGATGGTACTCCACATGAATATTCCTATCATTTCCATCACCGGAAATCCAGATTCCCTGCTGGCAAAATACTCCAACCATCATATTACCGTAAAGGTAAAGAAGGAGGCTTGTCCGCTGAACCTCGCCCCTACCAGCAGTACTACTGCAGCATTGGCTATGGGTGATGCACTGGCTATCGCCCTGATGCAGGTACGCCACTTCAAGCCTCGTGACTTTGCACAGTTCCATCCTGGTGGAGAATTAGGCAAACGACTGCTGACCACAGCAGAAGATGTGATGCGCAGCGATGATATGCCTATCATTCCTAAGGAAATGCACCTGGGCGAGGCTATCATCCACGTAAGCAAGGGCAAACTGGGATTGGGTATCTCATTGGATGAAGACAACCACGTTATCGGACTTATTACCGATGGTGATATCCGACGCGCCATGGAGAAATGGCAGGCAGAATTCTTTAACAAGACTGTAAGCGACATCATGACCACCACTCCGAAAATGGTGACTCCAAAGACGAAGATTTCGGAGATTCAGCGCATCATGCACAAGTATAAGGTGCATACGGTACTGGTTGTAGACAAGGAGAATCATCTGAAGGGCATTGTAGATCACTATGCCTGCATGGTATAATTTTTTAAGCACGGATAACACAGATTACACGGATTTATAGATAACACGGTTATAGATAAGATGAGATATTTTTTATTAATAGCAACATTATGGCTGTCTTGTTCGCTGTGCAGCGCACAGACTAGCGATTCACTGATCGTAAATCAGCTTCGTGGGAAAGGTGTGAGTTTTTCTCACGATAATTCAGTAACCCTACTGATGAACGGTCAGGAAAAGTTTGATGATATGTTCCAGGCAATCCGACAGGCTAAACATAGTATACACCTGGAATACTTCAACTTTCGCAACGACAGCATCGCCTCCCTTCTCTTTGATATTCTTGCACAGAAGGTAAAGGAGGGTGTGAAGGTGAGAGCCTTATATGATGGTTTCGGAAACTCTTCCAACAATAAGCCTCTGCGAAAGAGACATCTCAAGAAAATCCGTGCCAACGGCATAGAGATTTATGAATATAAGCCCCTGAAGTTTCCATGGGTACATGCAATTTTCAACCGTGATCACCGCAAAATCGTTGTCATCGACGGGCAGATTGCCTACACAGGCGGTATGAACGTTGCCGACTATTATATAAAAGGTACGAAGGTTGTAGGAGAATGGCACGATATGCACTGCCGCATCGACGGAAGCGAGGTGAATACCCTGCAGAAGATATTCCTCAAAATGTGGAATAAGGTGAGCGGACAGAATGTGCACAGCACTGAGTTCTGGAGATATAAGAAGAAGGATTATCTGGTAGAGAATCTCAAGCCAGATACGACAGCAACAGCCTACAGAAAGATGGTCGGCATCATCAACCGCGAACCGCATATTACAAAGGATATCATCCGATATTTTTATGTGAATGCCATCAATGATGCACAGGACAGCATCAAGATTATCAGCCCCTACTTCACCTTGAGTCATAAACTCAAAAAGGCATTGAAGAATGCTGTGAAAAGAGGAGTAAAGGTAGAAATCATGCTCTCTACCAAGAGCGATATTCCGCTGACTCCTGACTGCGGTTTCTATAATGCCCACAAACTGATGAAGGCAGGATGCAATGTTTGGATGTACACACGGGGCTTCCACCATACCAAGATTATCATGGTAGACGGCAAGTTCTGTACCGTTGGCAGTGCCAATCTCAATGCCCGAAGCCTGCGCTGGGACTATGAAGAGAATGCAGTGATTGTGGATTCTTGCACTACCCAACAACTGGTACAGCTCTTTGATGGGGAAAAGAAAGACAGTTTCTTACTCAATGAGAAGAACTGGAGAGAGTGGCGTACGGGCTGGCAAAGATTCAAAGGATGGTTTGCGGCAAAGGTACTCACTCCATTCTTGTAAAAACAAGATATAAGTATAACCCAACTTTCACTAGCAGAAATAAAATAAACAGAGATGAATGAAGAAATGATGAAAGCCATGGCTGGCAAACAGATGCCGGAAATGGCAATAGTAGAGAGCAATACACTCGCCGCAATGGGACTCAGACAACTGCTTGAGTCGGTGATGCCCATGATGAAAATCTCGACCTTCGGTTCGTTCCGTCAGTACGAGGCAAACAATCCAGACCACTTTGTTCATAGCTTTGTATCTATGCACATTGTACTGGAACACCGTTACTTCTTCACACAGGGCAACAGGAACCGCCACGTGATCGTTCTGACACCCAGCAACGATCCCAATTCGCAACTTGCAGAATTTCATTGTCTCTGCGTCAATATACCAGAAGGATACCTGATAAAAGAGCTTCTCAACCTGCAGCATTCCGGTCATCCTCATGGCGAACATATCCCTGCCATGCCCCCTGTCACTCAGGAAAAAGTTCTGTCGGATAGAGAAATAGAGGTATTATCTCTGGTAGCACAAGGGAAAATCAACAAAGAGATAGCCGACCAACTCTGTATCGGACTGACTACTGTGATTACCCATCGCAAGAATATACAGGAAAAACTGGGATTAAAAAGTGTGTCTTCACTCACCATTTATGCTGTGATGCATGGTTTTGTTGACATCAATATGATCTAACCTTCACCATAAATAGTGATGCAGAATCATCACATACCTAAATATAATGATAGCGCCTTCCCCTCATGTGAGAGGAAGGCGCTATCATTTTAGGAAAAATAACATTATTTAAACTGATATTCCACAGATAAACTACAGCTTTACAGTAGAAATATCAACCAGATTGTTCACGATGGCATAAATTGTAAGACCTGCAGGAGAGTGAATCTGAAGCTTTCGGGCGATATTTCTGCGGTGCGTAATGACCGTATTGATAGAGATAAACAGGTGTTCAGCAATCTCCTTGTTGGTCATTCCCTGAACCAAAGCAACAATCACATCTTTCTCACGGTCGCTCAACTGTTCGTCGCTCATCGGAGTCTGATTAATCATGCTCGAAATCTTGGCACTCACATCATTCTGCTTCAGTTTCATTTCTGCATTTCTTACGGCAGGAATAAAGATTTCTTCCTCCACTTCAGAATGATGCATCAGCCATTCCTCATTGTTGTAGATATCATAGAGGGTGGCACTGAGCTGGTTGTTATGCAGTCCATCCGAAGGCAGATATTTGATGATGATACTCTTCAACTCCTTCAACTTTATGTCCACCTGAGCATGATGCTTCGAGAAGGTCTCTATATCGAAGTTCGCACTGGCATTACCATCGATAAGTGCCTGAACATAAGGGAATACCATTTTTTCCTCATACTTCATGTGATTGGTGATGCTATGGGCATAATCATCATAAAGCTTGAGAATAAGACGTGCCAGATTATCCTTTTCATCCAGCGCTTCAACCAGTTCCTTACGGATAAACGGCAACTGGAAATCTATGTAATAGGCATGCGAAGCCTTGAGATAATGCAAGAGGGTCGGCAGCGACAGGCGGTCAGCATTGTCATACTCCTTGTAACCATTAATCGTCAAGTTTACCACGGACAGGAAAGTATAGGTATCCACCTTCTGCTCGTCGCAAACCTCACGCACAGTCTTGTCGCCAAAGCCCAGGTTGATGCCGAAGCTGCCGAGGCTCTGTAAAATGTTATAATTGTCTCTAATGATGCTGATCATCTTGTCATCAGCCTCATACATCTTCTGATTTTTCATCTTCTTTTATCCTTAAATGAAAACATCCTTGTATCAAGAACATTCATAATGTTTCTATTTCGGGTGCAAATATACAAAAAAGTTTTGAAACTCGCAATACCTAGAAATGGGGATGCCGCAGTTTACCGATTTTTAGGTATTGCAAGATATTTTAAAACTCCGTACCTTTGCACCCGAAATCGAGAAAGAGCGCGGTGATGATTGCCATTCCCGAGCGGCAGAGCTGCGTAATTCCTTATCAAGTCAGATTGGCTTTAAGGAGATACTAGGCCTCTAAAGTGTCGAGACCGCAAGCAGACATCCGCGCTCTTTTCTTTATATAATGTAAGGATAATACGAAAATAATAATTCTAAAATAATAAAGATGAACAGTTTAAGAATTGGATTGATGTCCGCTGCCCTCGTTGCCGGTTTGGCAACAGCAAGTGCACAAACTGTGGCTGCTGACAGCGTGATGCAGCACGCGAATGGCAAGCGCCTCAGCGTGGGTGGTTATGGCGAGGTTGCCATGAGCCGCAACTTCTATAGCGACGCAGGTAACCGTTACTCTAACGCTAATGCTTACAAGAACGCTCCTTCACATGGTCGTTTCGACATTCCTCATGCAGTCATCTACTTGGGTTACGACTTCGGTAAGGGTTGGACCATGGGTACTGAGATTGAGTTTGAGCACGGTGGTACAGGTTCTTCTATCGAATATGAGGCAGAAGAGGCTATTGAGTACGAGCAGGAACAGGAGAAAGGTGGCGAAGTTGAACTGGAGCAGTTCTGGATTCAGAAATCTTTCGGTCATTTTGCCAACATCAAGATGGGTCATATCGTTGTGCCTGTTGGTTTGACCAATGCTTATCATGAGCCATTGAACTTCTTCACTGTTTATCGTCCAGAGGGTGAGAACACCATTCTCCCTTGCACTTGGCATCAGACAGGTTTGAGTTTCTGGGGTAAGTCTGGCGACTTCCGTTACGAGGCTCAGTTCTTGGCAGGTTTGAACGCATACAAGTTCAGCCGTAGCAACTGGATTCAGGGGGGTACACAGAGCCCTTATGAATTTGAAGTAGCCAACAAGTATGGTGCAGCAGTACGTGTAGACAACTATACTATCCCTGGTCTTCGCATCGGTTTGAGCGGTTACTACGGACAAGCCATGAGCAACACCACTCCTTACGATGCTGTGTATAAAGATATCAAGGGAAATGTATATGTAGGCGCTTTTGACTTTACCTATAATAAATACAACTGGATTGTACGTGGTAATGTGGACTATGGCTACGTAAGTGATGCCGACAAGATTTCCGACCACACTTACCCAGGCACCTCATTGGTAAAACCAAATGAGTCTGGCAAGAATAAGTACTTCGGTAGTCATGCTGTAGCAACCATGATAGAGGCAGGATACAATGTGTTCTCACAGATTTCATCTCTACGAAAGAACAACCAGAAGCTCTATGTATTCGGTCACTATGAGTACTATGACTCATCTGTACACAACACTATATCACAGTGGACCAACAAGAAGATTCTCGCAGCTGGTATCAACTACTATCCAATGAAGCAGATCAGCGTGAAAGCAGAGTACAACCATCGCTTCTTGAGATCAAAATACAACGATGAGCCAGCCATCAACATCGGTATCGCTTACGAGGGTTTCTTCCTCTAATCGCACAACAAGAAACATTTATAACAGAACAATAAAAACAAAAAACAAAATGAAAAAGACATTCAAAAACGTCATGATGCTCGTAGCAACCATGACACTTTCATTGGGTTTCGCTTCATGTAGTGATGACAATGATGGTCCATCAACAGGTAACGACATCGTCCCTTCAGCAGAACTTTCTGCTGTAGCTAACACTTATGTGAACGATGTAGTTTATCCAACATACCAAGCCTTGCGTGACAACTGCAAGACCTTGCATGAGGCTTGCGCCAAGCTTTACACCAATGCAAAGGCTGGCAACTTGACTAACGCAGATGTTGAGGCTGCTTGCGAAGCATTCAAGAACGCACGTCTTCAGTGGGAGCGCAGCGAGGCATTTCTCTATGGTGCTGCTACCGACCACGAAATCGACCCACACATCGACTCATGGCCTTTGGACCACGACCAGTTGGTACAGGCTTTGACTGATGCTAACGTTATGTCAGGCATCAAGGGTCAAGGTTCTCAATATGTTTTCACAAACAATGGCAAATTCGACTCTGTATTGGGTTTCCACGGACTTGAGTTCGTACTCTTCCGCAATGGTGCCGCTCGTACAGCAGCCGACTTCGCTGCTAACGACACAGAGGCTGGCATGACAACAGTTGCCGGTATCGACGAACTTGCATTCGCTGACGCTGTTTCTGGCGACATCTACAACATGACAACTTTGCTCCACTATGGTTGGACACAAGACAACACTGATTACTCTTGGATTAACAGCAACTGCAAGTGGGTATTGAACGTAGCAGATAACAACGAGGAAGAAAACACTCACACTGGTGGTAAGAATGGACTCTGCTCTGCTGGTATCGGTTATGGTGCTTGGTTGCTCAAGGGTGCTACCCAGGATGGTTGGTTCCAGACATGGCAGGAGACTTTGGAGAATGCATGCGTAGCTGGTTGCTCTAACATCTGCCAAGAGGTTTACACTCAGAAATTGGGTCAGGCTTTCCGTGTAGCATCTGGTCAGGGTGGCACTACAGAAGATGGCGAGAAGGAGTCAAGAGACTACATCGAGTCTCCTTACAGCAAGCGCTCTTACATCGACTACCAGGACAACATCTATTCTATCAAGAATTCTCTCTATGGCACTCGTGACGTTACAGCCACAACTCCTGTAACCAACTCTATGATGAACATCATGAAGAAGTACAACTACAGTGGCTACAACGACATCAACACAGCTCTCAACGAGGCTATCGCAGCATTGGAGACTGCCAAGAACAGCAGTTCATTCGTTGCCGATATCGCAGCTATCGAAAAAGCATACAAGAATGGCACTATCAATAGCGAGGCAGCCTACACACGTGTGAAGACTTGCATCGACAAGATCAACAATCTCGATGAGGAGTTGAACAAGGCAGGTGCTTGGTTCCGTAAGATTCGTGCTTCAAAATAAGCCATTCCATATCTTAGGAAAATAAGAATATAATACAAAACGTAGCCTCTCCAGATTCCTGCAAAGAAAAAGGAGGGCTACGTATTGTCACGTTTACAAAGTACATTACAAAAATACATTATGAAAAAGAATTATGCATGGATGTCAATGGCTCTTGCCATGGCACTCACATCCGTAAGTTGCTCCGATGACAAGGACATTGAAATCGTGGAGACAGATGCCAACTACGTAGGACAGGATGTTGGCAATTTCACTGCCGACGAATGGTATCCAGGTGGTAAATTGGGAACCACCGAGAATACAACAGCGAGCTGTTATAGCGACCAGACTCCTTATGTTGACGATCATACAAATTTAAAAGACGCCTTTTTCCAAGGCGAGCAGTTGTTTGAGCGCCAATATACACTCAACACAGGTGCTTTCAAAGGACTCGGTCCTGCCTCAGTTCGTAATTCTTGCCTCGATTGCCACCCAGAGTATGGTCATGGCAAGCGCATGAATCAATACGAGACTCGCTACGGCAATGGCAATGGTTACTTGCTCGTAGTCTATCACCCTGTAGATGGTGCCAACAGCAATGACGGTGGCTACGTAGCCGAGGTTACAGGTATGCCGCAGACACAAGCTGCCGCTCCATTCAAGGCTCCTATCGACGAGAGTATGATCAATCTTGAGTGGCCACACATCAACAAGATGGAAACAGACGAGATTCCAGCCATGCAGTTCCCTGATGGTGAGAAGTTCGACCTTATCTATCCTGAGATTTCTATTCCTAAGGGCGCATTCCGCACCTCTCCTACCCCATACGAGACAGGAAACGGTGCTGTAGCTTGCCGCTTGGAGTCAACCATCGGCATCGGCGGTACAGGCTTGATTGATGCCATCCCTAACGAGGCCATCAAGGCCCAGTATGCCGCAGAGGCTGCTTACTTCAAGAAGGCTGGTCTTACCGTATCAGACTATATCAACCCTAGCATGTGGAATGCAGAGGCAAATGATTTCGCATCAGGTGCATTCTATACCACATTCGGTCGTGACGCTGCCAAAAAGAGCGCAGATGGTACAAAAGACAGTCGCACACAGAATGTAACAGGCGGTGTTCATGCAGATGGTACTCCATTCGACCCTAACACAACAGACCTCAACAAGAAGATAGTGAAGCGTTATACATACGCTTTGACCCGTGGTTCTTTGCAAGACGGTCCTGGTGCCAATGCTATTTGGAATATCACCAACGTAACTCGCCAAGACCGTCCTTTGCTCTACACCACTGAAGCTTGGGCTCAAAAGATGTCTGAGGACCCTGAAGTTATTGCAGCCATCAAGAAAGATCCAAGTTCTCCTTACTACGCAGATGGTACGGACGAAGGTATCAAGAATGCAGTAAGAGTTCTGTTGAATCCTTATACCAATCAGTTCGACAACAACATCCACAACTTCCCACAAGAGCAGAGCATGGATGACTACTATGCTTTCATGGTATGGCATCGTGGTCTCGCCATCCCTCGTGCTCGTAACTTGAACGACCCACAGGTTCAACAGGGTAAGAAGCTCTTCATGGAATGGGGTTGTGCTAACTGCCACAAGCCATCTTGGAAGACTGGCGACGACAACTACATCACCTCTAAGTATATCGCTGGCAAACCATTGCCACGCTATCAGAACCAGACTATCTATCCATATTCAGACTTGATTCAGCACAAGCTCTATATGAAGAACGACATCCATGGTTCTTGGTGCCGAACCACTCCACTTTGGGGTCGTGGCTTGTCATTGCTCAACACAGGTGCTGAAGATCGCCTGCACGACTGCCGTGCCCGTAACGAGGTAGAGGCAATCATGTGGCACTGCTACAGCAAGAAGAGTCATGCCTATAGTTCAGCCATGAAATTCTACAAAGCATCAAAGAGCGATCGTGATGCAGTGGTTAAGTTCCTGCGTTCTATCTAATCATAAGATATTACAAGAAGAAACAAAAATAAGAAAAGCTGCCAGGCTATCAAAAGCATTTGGCAGCTTTTTTTATCAGAATCTTAAAATATACGGATTAACTCTTGCATGTTTCCGAATAATATCGTAATTTTGCAGCGGAAATTCTATCAAGATTCCAACTAAGTATGGTTAAAAAGATTATATTCATTCTTTACATTCTTGTGCTCGTATGCATGGCAGCCGCCACCATCGTGGAAAAAAGTCAGGGCACGGATTATGCCCATGCCCACTACTATGGGGCATGGTGGTTCATTCTAATCTGGGCAGTACTTGCTGCCCTCGGTGCGTTCTATATCATCAAAAGAAAAGTGAAGTGCGCTTCTACGCTGGCACTCCATCTCTCCTTCATCATCATCCTTGCCGGGGCATTGCTCACACATATATCGGCTAAACGGGGCATGATTCATCTGCGCATCGGTCAGCCTACAGATACTTATATGGCTCAGGATGAAGAGCAGGGCATGAAGGAAGAGAAACTGCCTTTCTCGCTCTGCCTGCAGAAGTTTGAAGCGAAGATGCATGATGGTACCAACGCTGTGGCTGACTATTCTTCAAAATTCACCATAATAGACGGAGATGATAAGAGCGAAGGCGAAGTTTCGATGAACAACATCTATTCCCACCGGTCTTACCGTCTTTATCAGTCATCTTACGATGAAGACGGCAAGGGAAGCGTGCTCGCTATCAATGCCGATCCATACGGCATACCAGTCACCTATACTGGCTATGCGCTGCTCTTCATCTCCCTCGTATGGATGCTCTTCGACCCTAAGGGCGGTTATCGCAGACTACTGAAGAGTCCTTTGCTCAAGAAGGGAGCGTTGATAACAGCACTCATCCTCAGCATGGGCAATATACAGACACTGCATGCAGAATCTGCAACAAGCAATCTCCAAAATGCAGTATTGCCAAAGGAAACTGCAGAGAAGTTTGGCGAGCTTCATATTCTCTACAACGACCGCATCTGTCCGGTACAGACCTTTGCCCTCGATTTCTGCAAGAAGATATATGGAGCCAGGAGCTATCAGGGATTGACTGCAGAACAGGTACTCTCTGGTTGGGTATTCTATGGAAATACTTGGGCAAACGAGCCTTTCATCAAGATCAAGAGCGGAGAAATGAAAACAGCGATGAATCTGCCTAACTATGCTTCGCTCAATACTTTCTTCAATCGTGAGATGGGGGGCTATACCATCGGACAGTATGTTCAGGAATACTACAATGGTCAGCAGGACAAGTTCCATCAGCAAGCCGCTGATATCGATGGCAAGATACAAATCATCATGGAGTTGCGAGAAGGTATCTCATTGAAAGTTCTTCCTTACACCTTCACCAAGAATGTGAAGGCTACCAAGGATCATTCATTCATCAAGGCGGGTACTACCACGTGGTTTTCACCTGTAGATAAGTTGCCACAGGCCGTGGAGCAGCAGCATGCGCTCTATATCAGGAATGTATTCTCTCTGCTGAATGGTGATGTAAAGGCAGGCAATACGAGCCGGGTAAACGAGTTTTTCGTCAAGATGAAGAAATATCAGGAGGTTAGTAGCGGTAACTCGCTGCCAACAGCTACACAGTATAAGGCAGAACGCATCAATAATGCCTTTCCTTTTGCAACCATTCTCTTCATGGCAAACCTCACAATGGGCTTCATTGCCCTCTTCTACACCATCTATCGCATGACGAAGAAGAAAGAAATCAAGGTATTGAACATCGCTTTGCCTATCCTGCTTGGCGTATCCTTCCTTGCCTTAACCTTCGGATTGGCATTGAGATGGATTATCAGCGGCAACATACCTATGTCTAACGGATATGAAAGTATGCTGACTGTAGCCTGGTTCGTGATGCTTATCAGTATTCTGATGCAGTTGCGCATCCGCATCGTGATGGTATTCGGCTTCCTGATTTCAGGATTCTTCCTTCTGGTAAGCCATATCAACCAGATGGATCCTGCTATCGGACAGATGATGCCGGTATTGAACAGTCCGTTACTCAGCATCCATGTCAGCATCATCATGATGAGCTATGCCCTATTGTCCTTGACTTTCATCTGCGGCATCATGGGCATCTGCATGCGCTCTCATGGCGACGAACTGCGGGATTTAAGCCGTCTCTTCCTCTACCCTGCCCTCACCACGATGGGGTTCGGCATCTTCATCGGAGCCATCTGGGCTAACGTGAGCTGGGGTAATTACTGGAGTTGGGACAGCAAGGAAACATGGGCGCTCATCACCTTTATGATTTATGCCGTAGTAGTGCATACGCAGAGTCTGCCGGTCTTCCGCAAGCCGCTGGTATATCACATTTACATCACCCTGGCATTCATGAGCATTGCCATGACCTACTTCGGTGTGAACTATTTCCTCACGGGCATGCACTCGTATGCATAACCCATCAGAAGACAGAATATATTTAGTCTTAAGGCAAAATTTATTTTCCCTTAAGACTAATTTTATTTTCCCTTAAGGATAAATATATGATGGTGTTGACATCAATCTAATCAAGAAGTATTCCGGACGAACCCAGGAACAGATAGAAAAAATCCGTTCCTCCACACTCTTTTTATGTTTTTTTAATATCCTACGGTCACAATTGTTACCGTAGGATCGTTTTTTAAGCCGTAATTTTGCAGCCGGAAACCAGGAATGGCAGATTGCCGCCTGGAAGAAAACATTAAAATAACTCATTAATTTATAGCAATATGGAAGAAAACAAGATGTTCTGTTTCCAGTGTCAGGAAACAGCTAAGGGTACAGGCTGTACCATCAAGGGTGTTTGCGGTAAGGAGGCTACAACTTCCAAGTGGCAGGATCTGCTGCTCAGCGTGGTTCGTGGCATAGGAACCATACAGCATAGCATAGGCAAAGAGCCGACACCAGAGGTAACCCGTTTCCTCACGGATGCACTCTTCACCACCATTACCAACGCCAACTTCAACGACCAGGATATCCTGCAAAAGGTAGATAAGGGCATCGTACTGAAGAAACAGCTGCTGCAAAAGGCAGCAAGCATGAATATCCACCTCCCTGCCTATCAGGAGGTAACCTGGGGTGGCGAGAAGACAGACTATGAGGCAGAGGGCACCCGTGAATCCGTGCTCCGCCACGAGAATGCAGATATCCGCTCGCTCAAGGAACTCACCATGCTCGGTCTGAAGGGTATGGCAGCATACTACGAGCATGCAGCCCATCTGGGAGAAGAGAACAGCGAGATTATCAGCTTCATCTGCCGTGCTCTCGCCACCATCAGCAACCCTGATGCTGATATGAACACGCTGCTGGGCATGGTGCTCGAAACAGGAAAGTACGGCGTGGATGTGATGGCACTCCTCGACAAGGCCAACACCCAGGCATACGGTAATCCGGAACTCACCAGAGTGAACATCGGCACAGGCAGCAATCCGGGCATCCTCATCTCCGGTCACGACCTGAAGGATATCGAAGATCTCCTCATCCAGACCGAAGGCACGGGCATCGATGTCTATACCCATGGCGAGATGCTTCCTGCCCACTACTATCCGCAGCTCAAGAAGTACAAGCATCTGGTGGGCAACTACGGCAATGCGTGGTGGAAACAGAAGGAGGAATTCGAGAGCTTCAACGGTCCTGTAGTATTCACCACCAACTGCATCGTACCGCCATCGCCATCGGCAGGCTACAGGAACCGCGTCTTCACCACCAACTCTACTGGTTTCCCTGGCTGGAAGCATATCCAGGCGGGCGCCGACGGCCACAAGGACTTCTCCGAGGTGATTGCACTTGCCAAGACCTGCCAGCCACCTAAGGAGATAGAGACAGGCGAGATCATCGGCGGTTTTGCGCATGCTCAGGTCTTTGCCCTGGCAGACAAGATAGTAGAAGCTGTAAAGAGCGGAGCCATCCGCAAGTTTGTGGTGATGAGTGGCTGCGATGGCAGAATGAAGAGCCGCAACTACTACGAGGAGTTTGCCAAGGCGCTGCCTCAGGATGTAGTGATACTCACCAGCGGCTGTGCCAAGTTCAAGTACAACAAGCTCAATCTGGGCGACATCAACGGCATTCCTCGTGTGCTGGATGCCGGTCAGTGCAACGACTCCTATTCCTGGGCGGTTGTGGCATTGAAGCTGAAGGAGATCTTTGGAGCCAACGACATCAATGACCTTCCTATCTTCTTCAATATTGCCTGGTACGAACAGAAGGCTGTCATCGTACTTCTTGCCCTGCTGCATCTAGGCGTAAAGAACATTCATCTGGGTCCTACGCTCCCAGCCTTCTGTTCACCAGCCGTACTGAAGGTTCTGGTAGATACCTTTGGCATTGCCGGAAACGGAACGGTAGAAGAGGACATCAAAAAATATATAGGATAAGAACAGCAGCTACTGAGTTAAGGGAGAATCTGTAAAACTCGGGGAAAAAATCAAAAGATAAGTTTTCCTGTTTAAAAGGCACTTTGCAATAACACTCTCGATAGTGTTGCAAAGTGCCTTATTTTTTGAGCAAACAATAAATCGGAGGAAAATGCGTTATTGAATATAAAACTTAAATGTATGAAAGAATCAATATTCATTACCTTGCAGAAATGCACGGTATTTGAGGGATTTACTCCTGAGGAAATCAGAGAGGCGCTATCGATGGTAAGCTACCGGATGGTGGAGCTTGCTGCCAGGGAAACCTATGTGCTGGCAGGAATGCCCTGCAGATATGCCGACATCATCGTCGAGGGGGAGATGATAGCCCGCATGTCGGGATTGTCGGGCAAGCAGGCCCAAATAGAGCGGCTGGGAGAATCGATGCTGATAGCCCCTGCCTATATCTTCGCACATAATAACGAGATGCCTGTAAGCGTGGAGACAAGCAAGAAGACTACCCTCCTGCGCATGAGGCCTTCGGAACTGAAACTGCTGATAGATACCGACGAGCGCATACGCTGGAACTTCATCCAGCACCTGTCAAGGATAGATATCTTCCTTTCGCAGAAAATGCGCATGCTCTCCCTTTTCTCCGTCAAGGAGAAGGTGGCGCAATACCTCATCAAGATGGCTACCGAACAGCAGAGCAGAACCATCCGACTGGATGTCAGCCGCCAGGAAATGGCGGATATCTTCGGTATCCAGAAGTTCTCGCTCCTCCGCTGCCTGTCCGAATTCGAGGAGAAGGGCGCCATCAGGATTGATGGCAAGACCATCACCATACTCAACTCGGATGACATGAAATAAGAAGTAAGAATGAGAAAGCCTTGGAAATTGCTAAGAACATGCTTGCCGATGGTGTTGACATCAATCTAATCAAGAAGTATTCCGGTCTAACCCAGGAACAAATACAATAGGCTTCGATGGCAAATGAAGCCTATTACATTGTACAACGAAAGTAGTTGCATGTGCTCATGCAACTACTTTCGTTTTTTATTGCTTTTTCTACTATATTTTATTCCATAAAGACAGAGCGCCAAAGACTATAGCGGGCTTCAGGGTTCAGCTGCTCCAAATGAAGGAAGACGGCTTGCATATCCGAACGGCGGGTAGTCTCTTCGTAAGGACACAACGCCTTCTGCTTAGTGAAATGCAACTCTTCTGCTACCTGCCGGATATCCGCCTCATGTACGAGACAGAGCGGGCGGATAATGGTAAGCGGATAATGTTTCAGAGGAAGACTGGGCTGCATGGTGGAATGCGAACCCTCGAAGGTGATGTTCATCAGCAGGGTAACGAGGATATCATCCATGTGATGTCCCAGAGCTATCTTATTGAACCCGTGGCTTACCGCGAACTCGAAGAGCGTCTTGCGGCGGTTCCAGGCACAGAGGAAGCAACGGGTCTTTCGGGGATCGGTGGATTCATCGAACGAACTATGAAGGATATGGAGCTTGATGCCATTCTCTGCACAGAAATCCTGCAGATAAGAGCGGTCGGTTTCGTAAGGAATGTTATCCATGATGATATGAGCCGCCTCCACTTCGATATGCGGCTTATAGATACGGGCACGCTGAGCCAGCAAACGGACAAGTTCCAATGAATCCTTGCCTCCACTCAAGGCAATAAGAATACGGTCTCCATCCTCCAAAAGATGATAGTCAACACATCCTTTATTGAATCGCTTTAATACTTTCTGTTCTGCTTTCATCATATTCTGAAAAGGGAAAAGAAAAGCCGCACCCTATAAACAGAGTACGGCTTTATCAAGATACATCTCTCTACCTTGCAGAAGAGAAACGACAATTTAAACTTCAAATATAATTCTATCTTACTTAGCGTAAGCTACGCTTCGGGTTTCACGAATTACAGTAATCTTAACCTGACCAGGATAAGTCATCTCATTCTGAATCTTGGTTGCGATTTCATCAGAAAGCTTGATGCTCTCTTCATCGTTCATCTTATCCGCACCCACGATGACACGGAGTTCACGACCTGCCTGGATAGCGTAAGTCTTGGTTACGCCAGGATAACTCATGGCGATAGCTTCAAGATCGTTCAAACGCTTGATATAAGCCTCTACAATCTCACGACGGGCACCAGGACGAGCACCAGAGATAGCATCACAAACCTGTACGATAGGAGCCAATAATGTGTTCATCTCCATCTCATCATGGTGAGCACCGATGGCATTGCAGATATCAGGTTTTTCCTTATACTTCTCTGCAATCTTGGCACCATACAATGCGTGTGGCAATTCACTCTCCTCATCAGGCACCTTACCAATATCGTGCAAAAGACCGGCACGCTTAGCCTTCTTAGGATTCAATCCCAATTCAGAAGCCATAACCGCACAGAGGTTAGCGGTTTCACGAGCATGCTGCAAGAGGTTCTGACCGTAAGAAGAACGGTACTTCATCTTACCGATGATACGAATCAACTCTGGGTGCAGACCATGGATACCGAGGTCGATAGCTGTACGCTTACCAGTCTCGATAATTTCATTATCCAACTGCTTCTTCACCTTGGCTACCACCTCCTCGATACGGGCTGGGTGGATACGGCCGTCAGCAACCAACTGATGGAGAGCCAGACGACAAACCTCACGACGAACAGGGTCGAAGGCTGAGATAACGATTGCCTCAGGAGTATCATCCACAACGATTTCTACACCAGTTGCTGCTTCCAGAGCACGGATATTGCGACCTTCACGACCGATAATACGTCCCTTCACCTCATCATTATCAATATGGAAAACGCTGACAGAGTTCTCAATGGCTGTTTCAGTAGCAACACGCTGGATTGTCTGAATCACAATCTTCTTAGCCTGCTGGTTAGCATTGAGTTTGGCATCATCCATAATCTCATTCACATAGCTTGCAGCATCGAGTTTAGCCTGATCTTTCAGACTCTCAATCAATCTCTGCTTAGCCTCTTCAGCACTCAGACCAGAAAGTTCTTCCAGTTTAGCCTGCTCCTGCTTCTGCATTTTTTCGAGATCCTGCTGCTTGACAGACAAGAGTTTCTTCTCGTTGTCAACACGCTGCTGATACTGATCAATCTCCATCTTGCGTCGACCGAGGTCTTCCTGACGCTGATTGAGAGAAATCTCGCGCTGTTTCAGCTTATTCTCATTCTGCTGGATGCGAGAATTACGCTGCTGCACTTCTTTTTCGAGTTCCGCCTTCTTGTTGAGGAATTTCTCCTTCACTTCCAAAAGCTTCTTCTCTTTTACTACTTCTGCCTCTTTGTTGGCAGCTTCTATCATTTCATTATATTTTCCCTTAATGACATAACGGAAAATGAAATACCCAGCAGCACCGCCGATAACAAGCGCCACCAAGGCTGCTATAATAGTTACTATCATTATATTATATATATGTTTATTAATATTCTTATTTCAAAGCGTCTTCAATCTCGGAGGTAAGCTTCTCAAGAATATCATCATAAGGTTTCGTATCATTCCGATCCGATTCCTTCTCATATCTCAATGCCACATCAATGAGCGCCATATACAGGATTTCCTTATCGCTCTTTCTGCCTTTGAAAATCTTGGTATATGAGTTTACAATATCATCTATCAGCTTAGCTGATTTACGATAATACTCCTCGTCTTCCCTAGGTATTCTTACAGAAAGATCTGTATCATAGACGTGTAATCGTATGAGTAATTTATCTTGTTCTTGTTCTGCCATCGTTCCGATTTTTACTTTTCACCCAATAGTGTGATACACTTATTGACATCTCTTATGAGCTTGGCGATGCGCTTCTGAGTAGCTTCCATATCATTGTCAGAAATCGTCATCATCTTTGCCATCTTCAAGCTGTCGTAATCACTCTGCGCTTGAGCCAACTTTTCCTCCAATGCCTTGATTTTGGCATCGCGCTCATCCACCATCGCATAGAGTTCAGCATTCTCCTGCTTGACCTCGTCAAACTTGAGAATCATCTGCCTTACTCTTGTGGCAAACGTATTGATTGTTTTCTCATTTGCACTCATGACTATTATTTTTGGCTACAAATTTAAGAGAATTATTTGAATAAAACAAATATTCTGCTATTTTTTTTCATTTTGGGCGCAACATTTGTTACTTTCCCATCTTCTGCTTTGCCTTTTCTACGTCTTCATCTGATGGACGTGGCTCTTTTTTGGCAAGCATCAATACCTGGAAGGTAAAGTCGGTTACCCATTGCTGGCTGAACGCCAAGCGCTTGTTGAACTGGCGCAACTGAAGCACGGTTTTCAGCACACTGGCATCAGAGAAATCATTCTTGGTGAAGATATCTTCTACAGTTTTAGCAGTCAGCTTGTAAAGTGAATTCTTCATGAAGCTAGGCAAACGGAGCTTAAACTTCATCAAGTTGCCCATCAGCATCATCAGATCCTGAGTGAAGTTCTGGAACTGGATGAGATATACGTTTACATCCTGCAGTTTGTGGCAGTTCTTACGGATACTGGAATCTATTTCCTTGAAGAAGGCATCATCCGTATCATAGATATTCTTCATCATTTTCTTCACCTGTGCCTTTTCGCCAATACCCAAACGGTTGTTGACCGTCGGAACATGCAGACTTGTCTTGAAGACACGCAAGTCTGGCAACATGGCCAAATTGGTGATACCTAACTGAGAAGCAAGTGCAGCCTGAAAGTATACACGGACCAAGGTCATGTAATCTTCCATTCCACCTACCTTTTTATCGTCGTCTTTACGACCGAATAGTTTTGCAAAAATTCCCATTCCTTTATTATTTTATTTTCTATATCTATTTAAATTGTTCTGCAAAAATACAATAAAATCAGTAAATACCCAAATCAAAGCGACGTTTTTTATATAAAAAGGTGCTTTTTTTATCAAAAAATGCATTTTTATGGCTTATGATTTCACTCATTCAACTTTTTTTAGTAACTTTGCCGCGTTTTAAGATAAGACTATTCAACTTTATTATATTAGAAATAGAGAAGATATGAAAGGAATCGTATTAGCGGGAGGTTCGGGTACAAGACTTTACCCTATTACCAAAGGTATCAGTAAGCAATTGATACCAATTTTTGATAAGCCAATGATATACTACCCTGTTTCCGTGCTAATGTTGGCAGGAATCAAGGAGATTTTGATTATATCTACCCCATTCGACTTGCCTGGTTTCAAACGTCTGTTAGGCGACGGCAGCGAATTGGGTGTACACTTCGAATATGCAGAACAGCCATCACCCGATGGTCTGGCTCAAGCCTTCATCATTGGCGAGAAGTTTATCGGTAATGATACAGCCTGTCTGGTTTTGGGTGACAACATTTTCTATGGAGCCGGTTTTACGGGTTTACTCAAGGAAAGCGTAAAAGCTGCAGAAGAAGGACTGGCAAGCGTATTTGGCTATTATGTCAACGATCCGGAAAGATATGGTGTGGCAGAGTTTGATGAAAACGGCAACTGCCTGAGCATTGAAGAAAAACCGGAAATGCCTAAGAGCAACTATGCGGTTGTAGGACTCTATTTCTATCCAAACAGCGTGGTGCATGTGGCTAAGAACATCAAGCCTAGCGCAAGAGGTGAGCTGGAAATAACAACTGTAAACCAGCATTATCTGACAGAAAAGACTCTGAAGGTAAGAACCTTACAGCGCGGTTTCGCCTGGCTAGACACCGGTACCCACGATAGCCTTTCGGAAGCCAGTACCTTTATAGAAGTCATCGAAAAGAGACAAGGTCTGAAAGTGGCATGTCTGGAAGAAATCGCATTCAAACAAGGATGGATAGACAAAGAACAGTTGCTGAAACTTGCCCAACCGATGCTCAAAAACGGTTATGGACAGTATCTGAAAGAACTAGCGGCAAGCAGATAGCACAGATTCTATCATTTATCTTATACGAATATAAAAAGGTGTAAACACAATAGAATATAAAATAATGGAAGAAACAAAGAACTTTGATTTGGGACGTGATCAAGAGCAGGAAGAGAAGTCATCTATTGACTTCCAGCTGATTTATTCTACTCTTATCCTCAACTGGAAATGGTTCGTTCTATCACTCATTGTATGTTTGGGATTGGGATATCTCTACATACGCCATGCAAGACCGCAATACCAGGCAACCGCCAAGGTACTGATTAAGGATGACGACCAGAGAAAGAATAGAGGTATGGGTAACAGCATGATTCAGAATGCTGCAAACCTCGGTTTTATTTCAAACTCAAACGGTATAGACAATGAGATTGAAATTCTTTCGGCTCAAGACCTGGCTAACCAGGCTGTAGTAGACATGAAAGGCTACGTGAACTATTACCATAAAGGAACCTTCAGAGACCAGCTAGTCTACAAAGAGCAGGAAGTCAGCGTTGACTTAGACCTGGCTCATCTCAAGAAGTTGAATGCTCCTATTAAGCTTCTTATAAAGAAAACCGGCAGCCAGTATCAGGTAACAGGTTCATACTACATACCTGTAGATGCCTTTTCCTATCAGAAGGATCCTGTAAAGATTGAAAAGACTTTAGCTGGTCTGCCAGCAAGCATCAATACACGTGTAGGAACCCTCCACTTCACTCAGAACGGCAAATACGCATTGAAAGACGATGAGAGCCTGAAGGTGATTATCGTGTCACCAGAAATGGCGGCTAAGGGCTATACAAAAGCACTGACTGTCAGCCAGACTTCAAAGACTACAACCATAGCCGAACTGGTGATGAAAGATGAAGATCCTCAGCGCAGCATCGACTATCTGAGAACTCTGGTAAATGTTTATAACCGCCAGGCCAACGAGGACAAGAATGAAATTTCTTTCCGCACAGAACAGTTCATCAACCAGCGTCTGGAGAAGATCAACAACGAACTGGGCAATACAGAAGGCCAGCTCGAAAGCTACAAGAAGCGTAACAATGTTGTAGAGATGAAGCTCAACGCAACAGCTGCCATCGCTAACTCAGACACATACGCCCAGAAACTCCAGGAGGCTAACACACAGGTTGAACTTCTGAATGAGCTTGGCAAATACATGAACGAACCTGGCAACAGATATCAGCCAATCCCATCAAACGTAGGTCTGACTGATGAAAGTTCAACAGAACTCATCAACCAGTACAACAAAATAGCCCTGGATCGCAACAACGCCTTGCATGCAGCCAGCGAGACTTCTCCTACAATAACTCCTCTGACCGCACAGTTGGATGCACTCACAACATCTATCAAACGTGCCATGAGACAAGCTAAGCTAGGTATGGAAATCCAGCGTAACAGCATTGCCAAACAAGCTGCCATGTATGCCAACCAAATAGGTAACTCGCCAGAGCAAGAGCGAGTTCTTACACAGATTGGTCGCCAGCAGGAAGTAAAATCTGGTCTTTACCTGATGCTTCTTCAGAAACGTGAGGAAAACTCCATTTCGCTAGCAGCAACGGCAGACAAGGGTAAGGTTATCGATGCTCCATCATTGGAAGGAAAGGTTAGTCCTAAGAATCCTATCATTATGCTGATAGCACTGGTACTGGGTATTGCAATCCCTGCCGGCATCCTCTTCCTGAGAGAATTCTTCAAGTACAAGATTGAGGGACATGAAGACGTGATGAAACTCACTCAGATACCTATCATTGCCGATATTCCTGTAGCAAGCGACGCTGCCAAGAAGGAAGGAAAGGCTGACATTGTGGTTCACCAGAATGTAAACAACCTGATGGAGGAGATTTTCCGTGGCCTGCGTACCAATATTCAGTTTATGCTGAAAGAAGGTGAGAAGGTAATGATGTTTACCTCTTCTACATCAGGTGAAGGTAAAACATTTGTGGCATCCAATATCGGTATCTCGCTCGCCTTGCTGGGCAAGAAGGTTATCATGGTAGGTCTGGATATCCGCAAGCCACGTCTGGCAGAGCTCTTCGAGATTGACAACCACCATAATGGTATCACCAATCTGATTATACACGACCATAATACATGGGATGACATTCAGAAACAGATTCTCTCTTCGGGTGTCAACAGTAAACTCGACCTCCTTATGGCTGGTCCTGTTCCTCCTAACCCAGGAGAGTTGGTAACCAGAGCAAGCCTTGACGACATTATCAGTCAGTTGAAGGAACATTACGACTATGTTATCCTCGATACGGCTCCTGTAGGTCTTGTAAACGACAGTTTGCAGCTTGGACGTCTGGCTAATCTCTGTGTATACGTCTGCCGCGCAGATTATACTCCAAAGGCTAGTTTCGGCATGATCAATGGTTTGAAAGCCGAGAATAAATTGCCTAACATGTGCTTAGTACTCAATGGCGTCGACCTCTCTAAGAAGAAGCACAGCTTCTATTATGGTGTTGGTAAGTACGGCAAATATGGTAAATATGGCAACTATGGTTCTTATGGATCATACGGCAAGTATGGCAAATATGGAACTTACGGCCAGTATGGCAGCTATGGTAACTATAGCAACAGCCACTATGGCAATGCCAACGACAACAGTATCAAGAAGTAATCAAAAACATACATTCAACAAAAATAAGAGTCTTTCTATCCAGATAGGAAGACTCTTTTAGATTTAAAAAACATTAAGACTATATGGCAACAATTGCAGTAGATTTTGATGGTACAATCGTAACCCACGAGTACCCGAAGATTGGTACAGAGCTACCTTTCGCCACAGAAACATTAAAGATGTTGATTAGAGACCACCACAAGCTTATTCTATGGAGCGTACGCGAAGGAAAACTCCTGGACGAGGCAGTAGAATGGTGTAGAGAAAGAGGAGTTGAATTCTGGGCTGTAAACAAGGATTATCCTGAAGAGAGTCTGGAGAACAACAATCACTTCTCCCGCAAGCTCAAAGCCGACTGGTTCATTGACGACCGAGGTATCGGCGGTTTGCCTGATTGGGGGGAGATTTATCAGATTATCACCAACCATACCAGTTATCGCAGAGTACTGAAACAGAAGTTCGGTGAACAGCAGGAAGCCCCTAAGAAGAAGCATTGGTGGAGCCGCGGATAAAGTGTTTCTCCAAAAGGATATCCTAGTAAATACGATAAAAGATAACCTGATAGATAAAATAAAAGATATCCCAATAAATAAAAAAGGTGTATTGCTCATTGGCAATACACCTTTTTTATTTATTGGAATGAATTTACTAGTCTGAATTAGAAGAACAAGTAGCGGTTATCAACTACATGAGCGTTCAGATAAAGCTCATTCATGAAGTTACCTGCATACTGCATAGCCTTCTGACGGCACTTCTGCTCGTATGTCTTGTCATCGAACTTAACAGGACGGTTAGTCTTGTTTACAACCTGGAAGAGATAAACACCAGCGTTACCCTTCACAGCATGAGCAGAGAAAGCACCCTTCTTAGTACCTGCAACAGCACCAGAGAGAGCTGGCTCGCTAGCGCCAGTAGCTGCGATGAATACAGGAGCAGCGAAAGTAATCTGGTTTACAGAAGAAACCTTACCACCCTTAGCCTTAGCAGCTGCGATGTTCTTAACACCATTCAACTTAGCTTCAATCATCTCAGCCTTCTTATCCTTGAGCACCTCTGCCTTAACAGTCTCCTTGACAACTGCATCATTCAAATCACGATAACCGATATGATGAATCTTATCAAGAACCACAACCAACAGGTGGTTGTTATCACCACACTCATAGAGAGGTGAAATCTCACCTTCCTTGCTATCGAAGATCCACTTCAAAGCCTCGCGTGTAGAATGGATGTTTGCTACATAGTGAACAGAAGTTGTAATATCCTTCAAGTCCTGAACCTTGTAACCTTCCTTAGCTGCATTCTTCAAGAGATCCTCTGACTTAGGATTAGCACTTACGAAACTAGAGAACTTGTTGTAAGCTGTACGATAAGTACCCTGCGAGAAGTCGATAGGCTTCTTGATAACGGCAGCAGTATACTTGCTGACCATTGCCTTGCGGTCAAGAACCTGAAGAACTACATATCCCTGGCCCAACTGAAGCTGGTTCAAAGAGTTAACTGCTGCAGTATTCAATGTATTGATGAATGTCTTGTTGTCCTTATCCATAGACTGGGCATACTCATACTGCTTGGTAGTCATCCAAGCCTTGTCACCAGTCTGGCCATACTTCTTAGCGATAGCCTCGAAATCAGCACCACCGGCAATAGCGCCCTGAATAGAATCTGCCTTAGTCTTAGCCTCAGCTACTGAGTTAGCAGCAACCTGGATAACACGATACTGTACTGAATCAGGCAATTCCTGCTTAGCTACCAAATTAACGATGTTCAATGTATTGTCACCGGCATTAGCCTTAACAGCAGAAGTAGAACCTACAGCCATAGAATCAAGCTGAGCAGCGATATCACGTGGGAAAGCATCCTTTGAAACAGGAATACCAAGGTAAGCTACTGTAGAAGCAGACTTACGTACAACCTCTGTAGGATCTGCAGCAGCAGCCAACTGTGAGTGATAACCTGCAAATTCCTTGTTAAGAGCAGCACGGTCTGCATTTGAAGCCTGAACCTCGATATCAACGAACTTGATGTCACGGCTCTCAACAGGCTGCTTGAAGCGTGCCTTGATCTCATCATACTTAGCCTTCAGATCGCTTTCAGAAATCTTTACCTTATCATCCTGAATGTCAGAGTAAGGGAAAGCAGCCAACTGAATCTGGCTCTCTTCATTCTCCTCCTTGAAAGCCATCTTAGCCTCTACTGGATTTGACAGGAAGCAACCGGCGAGAAGAGCCTGATACTTCTGAGCCAAAGTCTGCTGGCGGAGAGTCTTCTCGATGAATGACCAGTAGTTGTAAATCTTGGTATACTGATCCATCATCTGTGCGTTAGCAGATGGGTTAGCCTTCTGTGCCTTGTAGTCTGCCAAGAACTTCTGGAGAGAAGATGCGTCGAAACGACCAGTCTGCTGATTAACGAAAGGAGTCTGCTGAAGCATAGGGTTAGTACCTGTCTTCAAGATGTCCTGAAGCTCTTCGTCGGTCACAGTGAGACCCAACTTGCTAGCTTCCTTAGCGATAATCTGGTTCTGGATGTAGGTATTCCATACCATGTCCTTCACCTGATTCATCTGCTCTTCAGGAAGATTTTCCTGACCCTGTTGCATTTTAATAACTTCTGAATACTCATCAACGAGCTTCTGGAAATCCTGCACGCTGATTTTTTCGCCCAAAACCTCACCAATCTGCTGGCGCTCATTATTCTTTGCTGAATCGCAAGAGCGGAAAGCTTCCTCGGCAATAAAGGCGAAAAGGCCGAAACTGATGATACAAACCAGTATCACGCCTCTTTTTCTAATTGTTCCTAATGCTGCCATTACGTTTTAATTATTATTATTATTTTTATTTTTTCCTAAGTTTAGATTGAACCACTTTTGATGCTAGTAGCCAATTGTCTGCAAAAATACAAAAATAATACGAGAAAAGGGAATTTTTTGCTATCTTTTTTGACTATTACCTCAAAAAAAGCAAAAAATTCCCTTTTCCCGCTCAGCTATTTGATGATGTGGAGTTTAACAAGCTCTATTTTACGCGATGTTGACTTGATAATCTTGAACTCAAAGTTATCAAACTTAATCACCTCGTTGAGTTTAGGAAAACTCTGATATTCATGCAGTATTAAACCACCTACAGTCATATATTCATCACTTTCCGGCAGTTCAAGACCAAACATATCGTTCACCTTGTCAATCTCCAGTCGTGCAGAAAGGAGATAGTCACCATCATCGGTTTTCTTAGCTACATATTTGGCTGAATCGTGCTCATCTTCTATATCACCAAAGATTTCCTCCACGATATCTTCCAGACTCACCAAACCGCTAGTACCTCCAAACTCATCTACAACGATACCTAAAGACTTCTTCTGCTGCAAAAAAATCTGCATCAGTTTCTGCGCCTGCATCGTTTCAGGCACAAAAGGAAGTGTACGGATATGATCCTGCCAACGTGAAGGATGATGGAACAGTTCGGAACTGTGAATATATCCCGCAATATGGTCTATATCCTCTTCATATACAATGATTTTCGAATTACCGCTCTCTATGAATTTCTGCTGCAGTTCTTCGAGAGAAGTATCCATTTCAACAGCCTGAATCTCAGTACGGGGCACCATACAGTCGCGTACTTTAGTATCGGAGAAATCAAGGGCATTCTGGAATATCTTCACCTCATCATTAATTTCATCTTCATTGGTAGCGTTATCGATACTTGACTGCACAAGATAATCAAGGTCTACCTTAGAAAAGCCTTCATCTGTCCCCTCTGCATCCATCTTCATACCTATCAGACGCAGCAGGCACTTACTCAAGAAAGTACTGAACTTGCTGATAGGCCACAATACCACATAGCACAGATAAGCTATCGGACTGAAGATAGAAAGCAAGCGGTTCGGATTAGACTTGAAAAGCGTCTTTGGCAGAAATTCACCTGTAAAGAGTACTATCAGCGTAGACAGAATGGTATCTGCAGGCACCGTAAAGGCTGCATCAAAACCTGCGAAAATCGTATTGTCGAAAAGACGGGCTATCAGAATACCATAAACTACAAGGGCTATATTGTTGCCCACGAGCATGGTACTGACAAAGCCATTCGGATGATTATAAAACAAAGATAACAGTCGTTGCGTAAGGCCGTTTTTCTCCTTATCCATCTCCGCCAACATACGGTTGGAAGAGACGAAGGCAATCTCCATTCCACTGAAGAATGCTGAGAAGACCATCGTAATGAGAATGCCTACGACTAAACTCATATCCACCTGTTCATTCATTATATCTTTTTCTTTTTAATTAGTGCATGATAGGAATCGTAGTGGCTCTGACTGGTGTAGCCGGCTGACGGAAGTTATTCTTGACAGAATCAGGCTGACTGCTCAAAGTATCGGCACCACCACCTCCTGTCAGGTCTCCCTTTTCAAAGCTACCCTTCGAATTGCTCACATAATAGCGCGTCATCTTTTCATCACTCCAGAAATGAGAACCCTGTAGCGTTCTTTCAGGAGTAACAAGTTTACTGAATACGTTACTTGACAATTCGTGCTTATTCTGATCCCAGGTAAGTTGCTCACTATTGAAGCGCAAACCATCTTTGGTCAGGATACTCACCCTACCATAAAGTTTCCATATCTTCTGCTGATCATAATAATAAGCTGTATCACACTGGATATAACTATTAATATGGAATTTCTCATCAAACTGCTCCAGCAAAAGTCCCTTATCAAAGATCCACAAAGATGGATTCTTGCTGGTATTCACCTCCCACCGTTCTGTTACGATGCGATATTTCATAACTCCCGAGTCACTTACCAATGTATTTACGCCATACGACGTCATCATCGCCACCGAGTCTTGCGGACGGATGGCGGGCGCAGTATGTTCTACCTGGTTCTGGCAACCAGCCAAAATCAGGAACATCAGGATACCGACAACATAAGAGCCTTTTATTCTATACATTATTATATATAGATCTATACATTATTATATATAAGCGGAAGATTAATCCATCTTCCACTTCTTAAACCAATCCTCGTTGAATGTGAATCCGATATTGATACGGAAAGAATTTTCCTTAATCAGATCCTTAGCCGAACTCTTCACCCACTGACCGCTGATATTCAGCATAGAGCGGTTGTTGTAAGAGTTCATGATAGGAATACCGAAACCGGCACTTACAGAGATTTCCTTCGGACCATCAACACCATTCATCTTATAATAAGGTGTGGCGTAGCTGGCACCTACACGATACTGAACACGCTTGAAGAAAGCACGGCTGCGCTCTCCATAGCAATACTGGGCACCGAGATTGAACTTGCTTCTATCCTTGTAGATACCATTTTTCAAGGCGTAGTTGGTTCCATCGAAACTAGGATACCCCAAGCTACCCCACTTCTGCAGACTGTAATCAAAGCCTACCTTCCACTGGTTGTTATGATTCCACATCACACCCGCACCAATCATGGTAGGCAACTTATAAGCCTTGCCGATAGAGTAAGCGGTGGTATCGGTAACACCGTTCTGGGTATCATTAGAAATGATTTTCATATCAGCAGAAGCTCCCAGACCATGTCCTGGCGAGAAGGTGACACCCACAGTAGCCCAATCTTTCTTTGAGAACTGATGGGTATACTGTACACCGAAATCAACCTTATAGCTGTTCACCTGCATAGAATAGTAACGGGTGAGGGTCTTGTAATAAGAATTGCTGTAGCTGTTTGATACACTTCTGTCTATACTACCCCAGAGATATGAGAAGTTGGCACCTACGGCCAAGCCCTTGACCGGTTCCCAACCAGCACCGATGTATGCCTGATGCAAACCACCATCGCCGGAATAAGTATTAGTATAGTAAGCTTCCTTGTCAGCATTCACCCATTCTGATGCAGAATAATTATAGCCCACATTGGTAAAAGGAATGATACCGAAGCTCATACCTACATGTGGCAGCAAGCGGAAGCCTGCAACAACATACTCAAAATTTGAGTTGTTGGCATTCTTCTTCACACCATTCTCTTCAAAATTTGTCACCTGACCAGAGATACCGGCATCAAGGATGAAAGTCATCGAATCAATCGAAGCATAAGATGCAGGGTTGAGATAGTTTACCTGATTATGCTCATGAAAGCCAAGACCGACTCCATTCATACCGCGATTAAAACCAGAAGTCTGGTCCGACAAGATGCCAAGACCATACTGGCTGTATGGCGAATTAGTACCACTTTGGGCATTAACCATAAGGGCTGAACCCAACAATAGGGTTGCTAAAAAAAGCTTTCTCATTCTTTAATAATCATTCAAAATTATATTCAGAGTGCAAAAGTATTAAAAAAAATCTAGAAAAAAGAAGGATAATTGAAAATAATAAGGTATTTTTGCATCGTGAAACGTTTTAAGCATATTTTTAGTGCCATTTTAGCAGTAATTTTAATCAATTTAACTACTGAAGTGGCTGCACAGGATTTTTCAAGAGACAAGGACTCTGATATTTCTGTGCAGAACAGTCGTGTCAATGAAGAAGCTACTGCGTGGCTCGATTCTGTTGACATATCTCTCCTGACTTGCGGACCAGGTCAGGAGGTGTGGTCGTATTATGGACATACCGCTCTACGCATCCAGAACAAAGCTATGGGAACGGATGTTGCCGTCAACTGGGGTATGTTCAGTTTTAACCAAAGTTGCTTCGTACTCCGTTTTGTTTTCGGACTCACCGATTACCAGATTGGCATCTACCCGATGAGCGACTTCATTGCCGAATATGCACATGAAGGCAGATGGGTAAGACAGCAGCGCCTCCGCCTCTCCCGCACAGAGAAACTGGGAATTCTGAGAAGCATCGACAAGAATGCACAGCCGGAGAACCGCGTATACCGCTACAATTTCTTCTATGATAATTGTACGACCCGGGCACGCGAGATGATTCTCTCCAACATTGGAAACCAGAGTACCAACTTTAAAGATATCCCTACCACTTCTACCTACAGGGAAGAGATTCACAAGCTCAACGGACAGCACCGCTGGGCAAGATTCGGTAATGACCTTCTTTTGGGTTGTCAGGCAGACCGCCCTATCACACAAAGAGAATGGGAATTCTTGCCAGACAATCTGAGCAAAGACTTTGCCACAGAAGGAAGAACCGACTTTATTGATGCATCTCAGACTGCAGACGGCAAAACCAATGCAACAAGTGCCAGCGGCTATATCACTCTGGTAGATGAAACATCCGATATTATCCCAGCCCAGGCACAAATAACAGACGATGCTCCTGTTACACCACAAATGATAGCCATAGCTCTGGCAATCATCATCATAGGAACAACGGTAAGAGAATGTGTAAAAAAGAAAAACTACTGGTGGTTTGATGCCATTCTGCTTGTCCTGACAGGATTACCGGGACTGATTCTCTTTACCATGATCTTCTCGCAGCATCCTACTGTACAGATAAATTTCCAGATTCTGATACTGAATCCGCTCAACCTCATCTTTGCCTGGAAGACTGTCAAGAGGATGAAAGCAGGTCGTCAGTATTGGTATTTCGAACTCCTGGGATGGCTTCTGCTCATTGCCCTGTTCATGCAGATATGGCAGAACTATGCTGAGGGTATGAGTATTTTGGCACTTTCTTTGCTAGCGAGATACTGCGTCAAGTCGACCATGATGGATTTAAGTCCAAACAATTACGGTTTGCAGAAGCATATCGTAAAGAAATTCAGAAAGAATAAATAGACATTAAAATATACGTAAGGAAACGATTGGCACAATATCGTTTTCCGTACAGAAGAAGATAAACAACAATGATGGTAAACAGATATATCACAGCCCTTTTGGTTGTCCTGGCGGCAACCGGCATGGAGGCGCAGACTTATCAGCAGGCGCTGAAGTTTGCGCTTACGGATATATCCTACGATGAATTCATCCAGCAACCGGAGGCGAAGGCATTGGAGGAGGACATTCTCTGCGTGCTCAAAGCCATCAAAGCGGCATCAGAAGATGAGAGCATCGCAACGCATCATCCTATCCTGTCGGCAACACTTGCCGCCAATTCTTCTGACATTCTGACAGGCATTCATTCACATATTTATTATGATTCCCCTACGGAGCATAGATACAAAGTTCCGTATGGGAGTATTGTTATTCGAGGTCCAGACTGCTGATTTTATGCTTTCTGTAAGCAAAACTCAGAAGATTTGCCATAAAAACAGGTAATAATTGGCAATTCCTTGCAGATTTACAGATATTTTTAGTAAATTTGCAAGCTAGTTATAAACAACAGGAGATTTTACTCCCAAACATCATCGAATAATAATAAAAAATAAATATACAATGAACTTTAACAAAATTCTCCAGTCATTGTTTGGCAACAAGTCAACTCGCGATATGAAGTTGATCCAGCCAATCGTAGAAAAGATCAAGGCAGAGTATCCTAAGATGCAGGCCTTAAGCAATGACGAACTTCGTGCAAAAACAAAAGAACTTCAGAAGTACGTACAGGAGTACGCCAAGGAAGAGAAGGCTAAGATTGCTGAACTCAAGGCTAAAATTGAAGACACTCCTATCGATGAGCGTGAAGGTATCTTCAACCAGATCGACAAGTTAGAGCAGGAAGCACTCGACAAGTATGAGGAAGCCCTCAACGAGGTTTTGCCTCAGGTTTTCGCTATCGTTAAGGATACTGCTCGCCGTTTCGCTGAGAACGAGGAAACAATAGTTACTGCTACCGACTTCGACCGCGAGCTGGCTTCTAATCCAGCTAACGACTTCGTTACCATCGATGGCGACAAGGCTATCTATCACAACCACTGGACAGCCGGCGGTAATGACATGAAGTGGGAAATGATTCACTACGATGTACAGCTCTTCGGTGGTGTTGTTCTCCATCAGGGTAAGATTGCCGAGATGGCTACCGGTGAGGGTAAGACCCTTGTAGGTACAACACCTATCTTCCTGAATGCCTTGACTGGCAATGGTGTTCACGTCGTTACCGTGAACGACTATTTGGCTAAGCGTGACTCTGAGTGGATGGGACCTCTCTATATGTTCCACGGTCTCTCTGTAGATTGTATCGACAAGCACCGTCCTAATTCCGACGAGCGCCGCAAGGCATACCTGGCAGATATCACCTTCGGTACCAACAACGAGTTCGGTTTCGATTATCTTCGTGATAACATGGCTACCAACCCAGCCGATCTGGTACAGCGCCAGCACAACTACGCCATCGTCGATGAGGTCGACTCAGTATTGATTGATGATGCCCGTACCCCATTGATCATCTCTGGTCCTATTCCAAAGGGCGACGACCAGATGTTTGAGCAGTATCAGCCATTGGTTGAGAAACTTTATGAGGTACAGCGCAAGCAGGCTACAGAATTGCTCGCCGAGGCTAAGCAGAAGATAAACGAAGGTACCAAAGCTAAGAATCAGGAACTCCTTGATGAAGGCTTCCTCGCACTCTTCCGTTCTTACAAGGCATTACCTAAGAACAAGCCATTGATCAAGTATCTTTCTGAGGAAGGTATCAAGGCTGGTCTGCTGAAGACCGAGGAGTACTACATGGCAAACAACAACCGTGAGATGCCTAAGGCTACTGAGCCATTGTACTTCGTAGTAGACGAGAAAATGAATTCTGCCGACCTTACCGATAAGGGTACAGACTGGTTGGCTAAGCAGGTAAACGACAAGGAACTTTTCGTATTGCCTGATATCACAACAGAAATGAGTGAACTCGAGGCACGTACAGACCTTACCGACCAGGAGCGTCTTGACAAGAAAGACGAGATGCTGGCTCACTATGGTGTACAGAGCGAACGTGTTCACACCTTGCAGCAGCTCCTGAAGGGTTACACCATGTTCAATAAGGACGACGAATATGTTGTCATGGACGGACAGGTGAAGATTGTGGATGAGCAGACAGGACGTATCATGGAAGGCCGTCGCTGGAGCGATGGTTTGCACCAGGCTATTGAAGCTAAGGAGCACGTAAAGGTAGAGGCTGCTACACAGACCTTTGCTACCATCACACTTCAGAACTACTTCCGTATGTACCACAAGCTCGCAGGTATGACCGGTACAGCAAGTACAGAGTCAGGTGAGTTCTGGGATATCTACAAACTCGATGTTGTTGAGATTCCAACCAACCGCCCTATCCAGCGTAAGGACTTGGATGACCGTGTATACAAGACTGCCCGCGAGAAATATCGTGCAGTTATCGACGAAATCGAGGAAACACGTAATGCTGGCCGCCCAGTCTTGGTAGGTACTACATCTGTCGAGATTTCTGAGTTGTTGAGCAAGATGTTGAAGATGCGCAACATTCCTCATAATGTATTGAACGCTAAGCTGCACCAGCAGGAGGCTCAGATTGTAGCCGAGGCAGGTCGCTCAGTAAACGGTAAGGGTGCCGTAACCATCGCTACCAACATGGCAGGTCGTGGTACCGATATCAAGCTGACTCCTGAGGTAAAGGCTGCAGGTGGTCTTGCCATCATCGGTACAGAACGTCATGAGAGCCGCCGTGTAGACCGTCAGCTCCGTGGTCGTGCCGGTCGTCAGGGTGACCCAGGTTCTTCTGTATTCTATGTATCATTGGAGGATAAGCTGATGCGTCTGTTCGCTTCAGAGCGTATCGCCAAGGTAATGGACCGTCTCGGTTTCGAGGATGGCGAGCGTATCGAGAGCCCAATGATCAGCAAGAGCATCGAGCGTGCTCAGCGCAAGGTTGAGGAAAACAACTTCGGTATCCGTAAACACCTCTTGGAGTATGATGACGTGATGAACCGTCAGCGTACCGTTATCTACGAGAAGCGTCGCCACGCCCTCATGGGTGAGCGTATCGGTATGGATATTGCCAACATAATCTGGGACCGCGTATTGAACATCGTCAACAACAACGACTTCTTCGGTGCCAAGGAAGAGTTCCTGAAAGTTCTCGCTATGGAGATTCCATTCAACGAGGATGAGTATGAGAACGGCAGACGTGAGGATTTGGCAGAGCGTGCTTTCCAGGAGGCTATGGCTACATTCAAGCGTAAGACAGACCGCATCCAGGCTACAGCTATGCCTATCATCAAGCAGGTATACGAAAACCAGGGTGCTATATACGAGCGCATCATGGTGCCTATCACAGACGGCAAGCGCATGTACAATATTCCTTGCAACCTCAAGGAGGCATACGAGAGCGAGGCTAAGAACGTAGTGAAGGAGTTTGAGAAGAGCGTTGTTCTCCAGATTATCGATGACGACTGGAAGGAGAACCTCCGCAAGCTCGACGAACTGAAGCACTCCGTACAGAATGCAAGCTACGAGCAGAAGGATCCTCTCCTCATCTTTAAGTTGGAGAGTGCCAAGGTTTGGGATGCCATGATCAATGACATGTACGACCGTATTGCAAGTATCCTGATGCGTGGTCAGATTCCAGTAATGGAGCAAGAGCAGCCAGTTCAGGAGGCAGCTCCTGAGCAGCACACTCAGCAGAACTATGTTGAGAGCAAGGTAGATTTGGATGCAGAGCGTGAGGCACAGGAGGCAGCTGCTAACCAGGATACCCGAGAGGGCGCACAGGTAAACCGCACTCCTTACCGTGCAGAGCACATGCCACGTCCTAACGACCCATGTCCATGCGGAAGCGGCAAGAAGTTTAAGAACTGCCACGGCAGAAACCTGTAATCACAATAAATGATGATGCTCTTATATATATAATAAGGTATAAGAACATTCATCATCAGAAATAATGATAAGAATACCTAGATTTGATGATACTCTCATCATTTCTAGGTATTTTTGTTTTAAAACTACATTATTGCTACCAAGTTGCAAAAAATTATTAGTATTTTTGCAGTCGAAAAGAAAAAAGAGCTGATCATGAGGTCATGCCCCAAAGAAAAGAACAAGATTAAAACAAGGAAAGATATATGAAATTATCAGAACTTAAAACAGGTGAAAGCGCCGTTATCGTCAAGGTATCAGGACACGGTGGCTTCAGAAAGAGAGTCATCGAGATGGGATTCATCAAGGGCAAGAAGGTAGATGTACTCCTTAACGCCCCACTCCAGGACCCTGTAAAATACAAGATCATGGGCTATGAAGTTTCTCTCCGCCACAGCGAAGCCGACCATATCGAGGTGGTTTCCATTGATGAAGCCAAGAACGATGCAAAGCTCAACAAGGCGGAAGAAGAAGACCGCCAGCAGGTAATTGACTCAAAAGTAGTAGATTCCAACGATAGCAACGAGCAGGCGCTCGGCGACAAGATGCTCGTAGCTGAAAGAAAAGACAATGCCAGCAACGAAGCCCTGGCTGAACAGGAAGCAGAACGACTCCACCGCGTCATCAATGTGGCACTGGTGGGAAATCCAAACTGCGGTAAGACTTCCCTCTTCAACTTCGCATCGGGTGCTCACGAACGTGTAGGAAATTATAGTGGTGTAACCGTAGATGCGAAAGTAGGTGAAGCCGATTTCAACGGCTACCACTTCAATCTGGTAGATTTACCAGGCACCTATTCGCTTTCAGCCTATTCTCCAGAAGAACTCTATGTGCGCAAGCAGCTCATCGAGCATACGCCGGATATCGTCATCAACGTCATCGACACCAGCAACCTGGAGCGCAATCTCTATCTCACCACACAGTTGATAGACATGCACATCCGCATGGTCTGCGCCCTCAACATGTTTGATGAAACCGAGAAGCGTGGCGATAACATCGACTACGACAAACTGGGCGAACTCTTCGGTATCTCGATGATTCCTACCGTCTTCACCAACGGTCGAGGCGTAGATAAGCTCTTCGAGACCATCATCGAGCTCTACGAAGGCAAGGAAGATTCCAGCGCTCACTATCGCCATATCCACATCAACCACGGACATGAGATAGAACATGGTATCGAGCATATCCAGAAATATCTGAAGGCAGATGATTCCATCCGCCAGCGCTACTCCACCCGTTACCTCTCCATCAAGTTGTTGGAGAATGATAAGCATGCCGAGGAATACGTCAGCCATCTGAAATCGGCCAAGGAAATCTTCGCAGCCCGTGATGAGGCAGCCAAACGTGTGAAGGAAGAGAGCCTGGAAGATAGCGAAACCGCCATCATGGATGCCAAATATGGTTTCATTCATGGCGCATTGCAGGAAGCAGGCTATGAACCGGGCAAGGCGAAGGATACCTATCAGGTAACCCACCTCATCGACAGCATCCTGACCAATAAATATGTAGGATTCCCTATCTTCATTCTCCTGCTGTTCATCATGTTCTCAGCCACCTTCGTACTGGGCGAGATTCCTAAGGGATGGATTGAAGACGGCGTGGCATGGCTGGGCGAGTTTATCAGCAATACAATGCCGGACGGACCAGTGAAGGATATGCTGGTAGATGGTGTGATTGGTGGTGTAGGTGCCGTGATCGTGTTCCTGCCACAGATTCTGATTCTGTATTTCTTCATCTCTTATATGGAGGATTCGGGATATATGGCTCGTGCCGCCTTCATCATGGATAAACTGATGCACAAGATGGGCCTGCATGGCAAGTCATTCATCCCGCTGATTATGGGATTCGGATGTAACGTACCTGCGGTGATGGCAACGAGAACCATTGAGAGTCACCGTTCCCGTCTGATTACGATGCTGATTCTGCCATTGATGAGCTGTTCGGCCCGTCTGCCAATCTACATCATGGTCATCGGAACATTCTTTGCCATCCAATACCGTTCACTCATCATGGTATCGCTCTATCTCATCGGCATCTTCATAGCCGTGATATTGAGCCGCATCTTTGCCAGTTTCGTGGTGAAGGGCGAAGATACCCCATTCGTAATGGAGCTGCCTCCTTACCGCTTCCCTACCTGGAAGGCGATAGGCCGCCATACCTGGGAAAAGGGTAAGCAGTACTTGAAGAAGATGGGTGGTATCATCCTTGTGGCAAGTATCATCGTATGGGCTTTGGGTTACTTTCCTCATAATGAAGAACTTGATAACCAGGCTCAGCAGGAACAGAGCTATATCGGCAGAATCGGTAAGACCATCGAGCCTATCTTCACCCCACAGGGTTTCGACTGGAAACTGGATGTGGGCTTGGTTTCCGGTGTGGGTGCCAAGGAGATTGTAGCCTCAACAATGGGCGTGCTCTACAGCAACAACGACAGTTTCTCTGATGATCAGGATTACAACGATGAAGACGGAAAATACGAAGTCTTGAAGAAGCAGATGACTTCCGACCTGAAGAAGACCTACGGTTACAGCGATGCCGATGCAGCAGCGAAGGCAACGCTCACCGCCTACTGTTTCCTCCTCTTTGTATTGCTCTACTTCCCTTGCATCGCCACCATCGCTGCCATCAAGGGCGAGACGGGCAGTTGGAAATGGGCAGGCTTCGCCGCCGGCTACACCACGCTATTGGCATGGGTAGTATCAGCCCTGGTCTTCCAGATAGGAAGTTTGTTTATCTAATCAAGGTGTCTGCTTTAAGAAAACAAACAAAGAGAGCGCACAACACCTGAACGACAGCCGCACAACAACTGAGCAACGCTCGCACAACACCTGTTGTGCAAGCGCACATCAGCTGTTGTGCGGCTTACTATATAATATATACAGAAGACTTATTCTATATATCTGAAAAACTTCAAGTAACTGTTCGGAAGACTTTAGTCATATACCAGAACGTTACCAGTCATATACCTGAACGACATCAATCATATCATTAGAAGACATCAACCGTATCCTTATTCAGGATAATCTCTTTCCTACCTTTGCGGCAACAAATGCTATCATCAGACCCAGGCAGGCAGCGATGCTGATGGCAATGCGGAGACCGGTAGCCTCAGCAAGCCATCCGATAACCGGAGGTCCTACCAGGAAACCGAAGAAACTGATGCTCGAAACGATGGTAATGGCGATGCTCGCCTTGATGGTTCCCAATTTTCCGGCGATACTGTAACAGATAGGAACCGACGAAGAGATGCCGAAACCTACCAGCAGGAAACCCAAGGTGGCAGGAATGAGATAAGGCAAGGCAGCAGCCAGCCACAAGCCGCCCAATATCAAACCACCACAAACCTTCAATACTCTGGCTGGGCCGTATTTCGTAACAAACCCATCAGCCATGAATCTACCCAACGTCATCGCACCCATACCAGCCACATAGCCCGCACGGATAAAAGCCTCATCGGGTTTTACTACTGATGAAAAATATACGCTACTCCAATCGTAAACGGTACCTTCACAGAACATGCCTGCAAATCCCATCAGTCCCAAAAGGAACAGAATCGGGTCGATGGTCTTGAAAGAGAACTTCGGAACATCCTCCTCTTCTGCTTTCGCCATGGCATCATTAATCAGAAAGCGGAAACCGACAGCAACGATGAGAATACTCAGAGCCAGGATAGTTCCAAAGTGGACATCTATCGGGAGTAAAGTGTTGGCAAAGATGGCACCGATGATACCACCGGAGAATCCACCCAGACTCCACAGACCATGAAACGAAGACATGATGTTGCGCCCATACATCTTCTCTACCAGACATGCCTGCGTATTGGTGGCAATGTTCATCAGATTCGCCATCATTCCGAAAGCAATAAGACTCAAAATCAGATGAAAAACCGTAGTACTGCTACCGATGCAGAAAAGAACCAGGGCATAGAGCACCTCAGAGAAAACCAGCATCTTCTTGCTGCCAAATCTACTCACCAGGATACCCGAGAAAGCCATCATCAGAAGTTGGCCGATAGGAATGGCGAAAAGCACCGTTCCCAACTGGCCGTTGCTCAGATGCAACATCTGTTTTACATCCGGAATACGGCTTGCCCAACTGGCAAACACCACTCCCGGCACAAAATAATAAGCCGCAACCGCCACTCGCTTGCGCGCCAAATCACTTAAATTACTCAAACTGATTGTCATCCTTAATAATATACCTATTATAAATACTCATTTCTATTAGCGGCTGCAAAATTACAAAAAAAAACAGAAAAAGACTGATATTTGAACAATAAATGTTGCGCCTTTGAGATTTTTGCCGTACCTTTGCACTCAGAAAAAGAATTAAAAACAAACTAGCAATGAAGAAACAAACAATGATTACCCTGGCACTCGCCCTCACTCTGGCAATGCCAACCCTACCCGCCTTCGCCCAGAAGGCGATGAGCAAGAAAGAAATCGCCGAAAAAGAAAAGGCATTCAAGAACCTTCAGCATCCCTGGAAGGGAAAGAAGGTGGCTTACTTCGGCGACTCCATCACCGACCCTAACATCAAGGCATCAAAAGTAAAATACTGGGGATTCCTGCAGGATTGGCTCGGCATCACCCCTTACGTTTATGGTGTGAGCGGCAGACAGTGGAATGATATTCCCCGTCAGGCAGACCAACTGCAGAAGGAACATGGTGATGATTTTGATGCCATCCTCATCTTTATGGGAACCAACGATTACAACAATGGTGTGCCTGTAGGCGAATGGTATACAGAAACTTTCGACAGCGTGAGAGTAGCCCGCCACAAGCCAAGCGAAATGGTACAGCGCCGCCACCGCCACTTCTGCATGGACAAGAATACATTGAAAGGCCGCATCAACATCGCCATGTCGAAGTTGAAGCAGATGTATCCTACCAAGCAAATCGTGGTGATGACTCCTGTGCATCGTGCTCTCTTTGCCAGTGGTGACAAGAATATCCAGCCAGACGAGATGTACGAGAATGCGCGTGGTATCTTCTTCGATGAATACGTGAAAGCTATCAAGGAAACAGGCAATGTCTGGGCAGTTCCAGTCATCGACCTCAACTCCCTTTCCGGTCTCTTCCCTCTTTACGATGCTGGTGCGCAGATGTTTAACAAACCGGATACCGACCGTCTTCATCCTAATGATGCCGGCCACTCCCGCATGGCAAAGACCATTATGCAGCAGCTATCTGCATTGCCTTGCGTCTTCTAGAAATCCGTGGCAATAGGTGACAATAAGAATACGTCTTATTGCCACCCATTTCTTTCTGTGTATCAATTACTTACAATCTGCGTGGCAGATGTGGCAATAAAATAGAAAAACTTTTTCCTACATATACTGCAAAATCATATCAACCATCGTTTCCAGATAGCCTTTATCATCCTTAAACAGCACATGATTATTTTGGAATTCACCTTTTTCAAATGGATTCTTCAGCCAAAACTCAACCTGCTCCATTGGCGTATTGCTGATAATGAAACTGTTCAACATCAGATGATTGTTGCCCAACTGAGAAGACACTTCTGTCTGTAAATACTTGAAGAGTTGAATCTTATCATCCTCCAATCCTTTAAGATTGCGAATACCTTTCGGATCGATGAAGGTGATGTATTGCTTCTCTCCATCCAATATCCATAAGATAAAATCAGGATAGAAGTTGTTTGCTTCAAAGAAACCTAATCCCCTCTTGCTCTCATTGCGAAGCAGATAAACCTGCTTACCAGCCAGCACATCGTCTTGATGACCCTTACAATATTCACGGAAGGAAGTAACAAAGTTCTGTTCTCCCAAGTTTAATGCCACAGGAGACACCTTCAACGTAGGCTCACCAGTTACAACATCCACATAAGGACGATTACCATTGGTATCTTTCTCTGCAAGGAAGACCAAAGGCTTATACAGATGTTCCTCCACATTCAATGCCTTGAAATAAGGAGCATCAAGAACTAAGTCTTCACCAAATTCATTGGCCTCCACCTGCGCCTGCAATGTTTTCAAATAATCTACCACATTATACAGGTCGTTACGAACCTCTATTTCATATTCATCAGGCATACCTATATTATAATAAGTAACGCGTGTCTCCTTCAGATGCTTTTGCTCTTCCTTCGACTTGGCCATCTTGTAAGCCATATCCATATAGCCTCGAAGCAGACTGATTGTAACATCCTGCCACAACTCCACATTCTTTCCGAAATCATGAAAGTTCAAACGGTCTTCAGGAATAGACAATTCGTACCAGGAAGGATTTGCCATCAGATACTTCAAGTCTTCCAATCGCAACTCCAGATTATACCAACCACGCTCCGCCTTCATACCTTGCAAGGCAAAGAACACTTCCGTCCAGTCTATCCAATTCAGATGCTCCTGCCCCAAAACACCTATATAGCGACTTGCAGCATTAGCAGTTTGAACATTCTTGCTTCTCAGCAAATCCACCTTTGGATATTTGTCCAGTTTTACATTCACCTTTTTCATCAGGCTTTCATCGGCAGGTTCCACCACGGCAGACTTCTTGAAGTTATAGCCATCCACGACTTTCGGCAATGAGAGATGAAGAGCATCTAAATCAACAGACTTAATGGTTTTAATGACAATCTTCTCATAGTCTATCTCATTGGTTGGCAAACCTTCATCCTCCAAATATGCCTTGAAGGCTTCCATATAATCAGCCCGCACGCCAAAGATATTCAGAGTCTCGATAGTTGACAAATTCTTTGGAATCATCTCGTCCTGATAGCAGGCATCCAGCATCTTGCTTCGCTTCAGGGAATATCTGTATCCCTTCAGACGAACGCCACGACCAAAGAGCTGAATAATCTCAGAACCTTCGCTACGTCCCACATTCATCAGCCCCATCACAGAAACTCGCCAACTGCTCCATCCTTCGGTAAACTTCTTGGAACCAATCAGGATGTTGACAGTTGAATCTTGAGAATTGATATTGTTGAAGAGACTTGAAGTACCGAATGCTTTCGTTTCACAAAGGAATCCTTTATCCTGCAAGAGTTTCAGCAATTCCTTACCATCTCCCACATTGATGACACCGAAATAATCCTTAGCACTTCCTACCCTCAATCCAATCTCCTCAAAACCTCCTTTTTGAAGGTCGATATGAAGTTGGGCACCATGGATATTGGAGTGGAAAAGATCCCGCAGGATAGCATCATAGATGTTCTCGGCAAACTTCTGTTTGTCATCTTCTACGAGATAACCACCTTTAAGCGCCAGGAAAGAGTTGCCAAATACAGAATAACCATTCTTTGTTTTCAATCCATCGTCCGAACTGAGCAAACGACGGATATAACCTGAAAACTCTGTACGATTCCGAATAAAATCCTGCAAGAACAAGAGTATCTGAGTTACATCCGATACCTGATTCTTATTTTCCTTACTCACAGCCTTTACGCTACTTCCCACAAATATTCCCAATGGCTTCTCCACCAGAAACCTGTTATGAATCCGCATATCACTCTGATAGATTTTTGTCTGCTCATAAAGACATAGCAAATATGCCGTGAGATACATATTGAGCAGATCATCATCATTCCAGTCGTTCATATTCATGATACGATAATCCTTACCATATCCATCGGCATAGAAATAACGATAGGAATAATCAAAAAGTGTTGCCTTACCATATTGGTCGAACATCGCCTTCCGGTCTTTGGCATTACTCTTTGCAGAAATGGCTTGACCAAAGGTAGCGGAATACTCAAAAGAGAAGCCTTCCTCGGTCAACTTCTGGCGATACCCCATCCAGACATCACCACTGGAACCTTTGTGACCTTCATCTACCAATACCAGGTTGTTGCCCTCGAAAGCCTCAACAGCTACCGTTTTATCTCCATCCTTATCTGCCAATTTATTGATGTCGATGATTTCTACAGCCTTGCCTTGAAACAAGCCACCAACACCTTGCTTGCTGAACATAGCAACATCCATATTAGAAGCCTTCAACTCTTCATAATGCTGACGGCTCAATCCTTCATTCGGAGTCAATACGATGATGCGGTTGAGTTTCTTGGCATGATGAATCCTAGCATACTCCTGATATTGCTTGATGTTGACATGCATCAGCAGAGTCTTGCCCGAACCGGTAGCATTCCAATAAGCCAACTTATTCAAGTCATCAACCGTAAAGTCGGGCAACTCGTGCCAAGTTTCTGCACGATGATTGAAGTCATCATGCAGAAAACGATTCAGGTTGTCGCAAAGAGCCTGCGGATTACAGAAATACTGGTCAAGATAGATTTCCGTGAACAAGAGGGATAGATACTGGAAATACTTCCACTTGATAGGTTCACTTCGCTTCTCGTTAATTTCATCAGTAAACTTCACGATATGCTGGTCGTAAAAGTACAATTGTTCTATGGACAAAGGACCTGTAGCATAGAGCTTATGGCAAAGCTCATGATAGAGTTTTGACTCGTGGTCATCATTCAATCCTTCGTATGCAGGATCCTTGAGATCACGAGACAAAGCCTCCAAGTCCTTACAGCCAAACAACTGCAAGATATAATGAAACAGGACCAGTGCCTGCTGCAGTTTTCCTTTCTTCTGTATTTTCTTAGCCATAATAAGACCTATTCAAACATTCTCTTCTTAAATTCTTCCTCAATGAGTACCACTTTCCAATGCTCCTCATCCGTCTTGATATTCGGTAATGTATTATCACCATTTACATAAATCTTATCGAACTCTGAGTCTGTGGTGCAGTAGGCTTGTTTACGGAAGAATTCATTCAAGTCTTCGTTGCTCACCTTGTTGCAGTTTCTCCAAATCACGAGAGTTCGCTCATTGCCGATATGGGTGGTTCCTTCCACCACGCAGTAGCCATCCTTAGGATAACGGAGCGTCTCTACATTCAGACCGATAAGGTAGTTGAAGGTTTCCACCATATCAACATGGGTATCTACCAACTCATTATCCTTGGTTGTCTTGATAGACATGGCAAACGGATTCTTAAACCATTCCAGGTTGAAGAGATTTCCCTTGGTTTCTGTATCGAGCATATAACGGAGGAAATAGGTTTCCTCGAAATCGCCCTTGCCATTCTCGTTATCGAAGTCAAGTCGCTGGTTCTTTGGTTGTAAGTTATTCAATGTATCCTCGTATTGCTCCAGGCGGATGTACTTGAAGCATTGAGAAATGCCTTTACGGGAAACAGGTTTGCCATCCTTCCAATCCTCGGAATAGATTACTTTTTCGATGCGAGGCTTGGTTACAGAATTGAAGTATTCCGCCATTTCGCAGAGGATATATTTTCGATTTCCGTTGTCTTCTCTGTTGAGATTGATGACCGCATGACCTGTTGTACCAGAGCCAGCAAAATAATCCATTATTACAGATTGTTTGTTCGCACCTATAAGCACTATCTGCCTTATCAATCTAGAAGGTTTGGGTGATTTAAAAGGAGGCTGTCCAAATAAATCTTTAATTTCTTTACGAGCTTCATCATTATGTCCACATTCTTCATAACTCCAATAAGAAGTAGGAACAACACCTTGCTGAACTTCATTTAAATAGCGCTTCAACTGTGGTGCTCCATTTCCATCTAACCCAAAATACACTCTTGTTTCTTTTATCCATTCCTGAATTCTCTCTCTATTAGTCATCCAAGAACGACCTTTAGGAGGATAATATATTTTATTTGTTTTAGGATTTTCGATAGGAAAATCATAATTAGCAGAATAAGTTCTAACAGACAAATTATCCGGACGCCATCTGCCTTTTCCATCATTACTATCATATTTATACAAAGAGTTTTGCTTTTCTGTTCTTGGCAAAAGATTCCTTATAAATGATGAACTTCTTCGATAAACTAATATATAATCTAAAACACTAGAAAATGTTTTCGAGTCATTAGCTGAAGCATAATTTTTATGCCACATTGATTGCGAAATAAAATTACCTTGTCCAAAAATTGAATCCAACAACTCTTTATAATTTGATTGTTCATTATCGTCGATAGAAGAAAACAGCACGCCATCTTTTGCAATAAGAGACAATCCACTAATTGTTTTATTAGACAACATTGTCAGCCAGGATGAATTTTTCAAACTATCCTTATACATAAAATCGTCACCATCAGTATTATAAGGCGGATCAATATAAACACATTTCACAGTCTCACGATACTTCTCCTGCAACAATTCCAGAGCCTGGAAGTTCTCACTATTAATCAGCAATCCATTACATTCCTCATCCACTTTCTCCATACTTCCCACGAGTTTATGCTTGAACTCGGCACTAAAGAACTTAGTGTCAAGCACAAGGAAAGGATTGTCTTCCAGGAACTTTTCTGTTAATGGCTCACTATAGCCCTCGGTCATCATATCCCCTTTGATTTCATCAATGGCAAAGAGGCGAACCCATTCTTGTCTTTGGGCATCATTGGCTACAATCTCAGAATAAAGGGTACGAGGAATGCGGTCGAGCGTGATACAATAATCACAACCGACTACAAACTTTTTCTTGAGCCACAACTTCTTTTGGAAGTCTTCGAGCTGGGCAAGGAATGTGATAATTTTCTCTCCTACCTGCTTGATGGCTTTCACTTGTGCCAAATGCTCCATGATATGAGTGGCATCCAAATCATCCAAAAACATAACCTCGTTTTTGATATAGAAATCAAGTTCTCTACGAAGGAAACCGCCCAGATCTTTGTGGATGAAATAATCAAAATTGTTCTTTGCTGTATAGTCTTGCAGATGCTTCATCAGCAAAGTGCGTTCCTTATTCTTTTCTGTTGGCACCTTTTCATTAACCAACTCTGCAAAGTCGACATATTTTCCTTCTGCAAAAGAAGAAATAATCTTAGCCTCAGCATCCTTGATAAGTGCATCCTGCTTGGTAGTCTTCGGCATCAACTCATAAGTAAAGAAGATGTTTAGCTCACCATCTTCCTCTGCGATACAGTCCTCTTCACAAAGTTGGAAACGGCGCTCCATATTGTTGGCAGCCTTGTTGTTGTTCTGCTCTGTATCCGCATCACGAAGAACAAAGTGTACCTTACGACGGCTGGTCGGCAACACGAACGAGTAATTTTTAAAATACTCAGAAGTCTTGATGTAATACTGGTCGGCATTTGCCCAATACAACTTCACTTCCTCACCGCTATAAGGAATGGCATAAGCATCGTCCTTATAGCGACGTTTAGAGATAAAATCGCCACCCTCATAATAACGGCTAAAGAATTTAGCCAAATGAGAAAACACCTCATTCTCCATGGCAGAAATATCAGTTCCTGCAGCAGTTTGAGTCTTCAAAATCTTTGTAACTTCAGGAACAAGGCGATTGTTCAAGAACGCCTCGATATCCTTACGCTTCTGATTCATAATGCGATATATACCAAAGTCGAGTTCGGCTTGGTCGAGTTGCAGTATTTCTGCAAGTATATCTCTAAATTTCTGTTCGTATAGTGTCATTGTTTATTCCTTAGTTATATTATCTTGCTTTGATTCCGTTTCATTTCTTTAAAGTCCAATGCACGCAGAAGAGTTCTTCTTCCGTAATATGCTGCTGGATAAATGCCTTCACTTTGTCTATCATTCCGTCTCGCTTCTCCTCTATCTCATCTTCCAGATTAAAGATTTCGGCTCGCTTACGCTTCTGCTGACGAGTAAGGGTATTCAATTCCTTTTCCAGGGTCAATGTTTGCTGTGCATTCTCCGAACGACTCAACAATCTTTTCTTCTCCTTGATTTTAGCCTTGATGTCTTTCAGTTCATTCTCCAAAGTGAGCTGCTGATCTTCTGCCCATTTCTCGATATGCTGAATTTCAGCATCAAGCAAAGCCTTGTTCCGTTCTTCTATCTGAATGGTCAAGGCTGCTCGCCGGTTATCATACAGGGAAGCCAACTTCCGGCTTGCTACCTCCTGCACACGAACATTTCCAGTACTTATCGTTGGAACATTCAATAGTTTTTCAGCAAACTCCTGACCTAAAGCCGTTCCATCTTCCGCAAGTGCCGTCAGCACAATGTGCTGTTCCTGCTGTCCTTCGGATATAAAAGAAACAAGATGAGCCTGAAGCCATCCACTTTCATAAGCACATTGTTCTATATCTGCCACCTTATAACGATATAGGCTATAATCGAAGAGGAGATTCTGCTGGCTTTGTATATTCTGCTTACACAAAGCAATGACCTTTTGAGCCAAAGGATGCGACAAACGATAATTGATGTATTGCGATTGCAGCGTAGTTATCTGATACATGCCACATTCTGCTGCCACATCAGGATAAGGATTGTGCTTCAAGCGAAAGACGAGATTGGTTTCATCTACCACTTCTACATTCTCCTTACCAAGCGTAGCAATGGTTATCGTCCAAAGCCAGCGATGGAACTTATTCAGATTTCCCATATCCTTGCCTTGGCGAATCTTCAGCAATCCCACCACATCCTCATCAAAGTTTTCAAGCAGTTGCTTGCGGGTATCTTGCATCGTTGCCTTGATACTCGCATCCATCTCTTGCTGAATCTGGTCGAAGGCAGCATTGATTTCTTCAGGAGTACGGCACTGCTGATAGATGTTGAGCATCCGCTTCTCGAAGTCAACACCCGACTCGATGCTACCCAGCACCTCATCACTGGAACCGAAGACACCATCAAAGAGATGGAATTTCTCAGAAAGCAGTTGGAACACACGCACATCAGCAGCATTTGCCTTGTTGATGAAGTTGAAAACCACAACATCATTCTTCTGTCCATAACGATGGCATCTACCTATGCGCTGTTCCACCCTTTGAGGATTCCACGGCAAATCATAATTCACAATAAGCGAACAAAACTGAAGGTTGATACCTTCGGATGCCGCCTCGGTAGCAATCATGATTTCGGCTTCGTCTCTGAAATAATCTACAATAGCCTGGCGCTTGTTTGCCGACAAAGAAGGGGTAAAGGCTGATGTGCCTATATTCCGCTCTTTCCATGCCTTATATATCTTCCGGGAAGTTTCATCATTGTTGGAACCATTGAAGAGGACTATCTTGCCCATATAACCATTCTCCTCTAAAAGCTGTTTCAGATAGAGCTGGGTACGGGTACTTTCCGTGAATATCAAAGCTTTGCGGTTGGCTCCCAACTCTTCCATCTTCTGAAAGCCGGTATAGAGTGCCGACAAGAGGCAATCACCTTTTTTATTACTACTGATACTATTGGCAAGATCATATAGACGTTGGAGTTCCTTGATTTCATCCTTGATACCTTCTATCTCATCGGAAGTAAGGATTTCTCTTTCCTGTTCGTTCTCATCCTGCTCATTCCATTCATCCCAATCATCGCCCAACATATCTTCGGCAACCATAGCTATTTTTCCATCTTCCCCATACCAGCCTTGCGGTTTATCGGCAGAATATGGAGCAATCTTGGTCTGCAAACGGTCGATAAGCGTTTTGAGCGTATAGCCGATGGCAAAGGTTGAGGAAGACATGAGTTTGCGGAATATCAGCGTAATCAACTGACGTTGACTGGTTGGTAATCCGTAAGTATCATCCCGGCGAAGATATTCGCTGATTTGATTATAGAGTTTCTGCTCTTCAACGGCAGGATAATATTCCTGCGCCATCGGGATACGGGAAGTATATTTTACATACTCCGTAACCTGTTTGCGAAGCGTGCGATGCACGATGGGGCTAAGACGCCTGCGAAGATCACCAAAAGCAATATCATCGTTTTTGTTACTATAGCAATACTGAGCCTTGAAACTCTTCAAATCACCAAAGTAATGGTCATCGATGATACTTACCAAACCATATAATTCCTCAATATTATTCTGAAGCGGAGTGGCGGTAAGGAGGAGTTTATGACTATCAGAAAAAGCGGATTTCAGCCGGGAAGCCATCGAAGGGGTTGACTTATAAACGTTACGCAGTTTATGAGCCTCATCATAAACCACCAGGTCCCAATGAGTGCGCGACAAGATTTCGGCTTGTCTGGAAGCAAACTGATAAGAGCAGATATAGATTTGCTTGCCATCGGAAAGATGGTCTAAAGAAATCCCTTTTTTCTTTTCGAGAATAAAAGAATCCAGAAAGAACTTTTCCTCCAGCTCCATGCTCCACTGTCGGCGAAGGGTAGCTGGAGCAACGATGAGGATACGACGCTTACGTTCAGCCCAAAACTGGCTGATAACAATACCTGCCTCTATCGTTTTTCCCAATCCCACCTCGTCGGCAAGGATAACACCTTTGGAGAAAGGAGATTGGAATGCAAAAAGAGCCGCCATCACCTGATGGGGGTTCAGATCGACACGTGCCTCCGACAAGACACCCGTCAACTTATCATCATCTGCACCGCCCCTATTACGTGACAACTGCCAGGCATAATACAAGAGCTGCGCAGATGAATAAGGGATTTCCTGTTTCATCGTCGCTATAGAAAAAAAATGAGCGTTGAACTTTATTCTGGAAGTACGAGCCACATGCAAAAAAATACCTGAGAGCATGATACAAAAGAAGCGTGAGCTTCACTTATCATACTCTCAGGCATTTGGCGTGGCCCTCCCAACAGATAAGTTCAGCCCACGCTATAGCGCAGGCATTCACTTTTCTATTGTTGGGATACGTCTTTAAATCGCCAAATTTCGAGAGTATTCCGAATATCGTAAACGCTTTGTATATTAATATGTTATATGTCTAAAGTTTATTCTTTCTGTTTCTTATTATTCTATTTTATTTGTTCAACTTATGTTACAAGGGAGCAGCCGCCTGGGAGGCAACCTTTCCCTTTTCGAGGGCAAAGGTACAAAAAATAAATGAAAGATGCAACTTAATACCTCAAAATATCTTTTATCGAGTAAATTTTACTTGAAGCATCAAAGGAGAATCTTTATATTTACAACATTATCAGTCCTGCTCTTTATTGGCTTGTTGTTGAATAAAAATCTCTTTTTGCCGCTCTATTTCGTGTCGAAGCTGCTCTTCGGTTGGCAGATAAGTCAAATAAGCTGACAATAATGTATCCAAGAAAGAAGCTCAAATTTTCCAATCGGTGATTGGAAAAAGCCTCTTGCCGTCGAAATCTATTATGCCTTAGGCATCAGCCAGCAGATTGCCACTATTTTTACATAATTCCAAATTCATTTTCTTCATATACAAAAGATTACATTCTATATGTGGGCAAATTTACAAATAAATATCGAGATTACCCATTTTTATGCAATAAAATTTGGAAGTTACGAAGAAAACACGTAAATTTGCAACATAATAAATTTAATAGCAGGACATAATTATGGATAAAATAAGATATATAAACATGTGCATTGTTGAATTCGGACATAAGTTCGGAATGCCTTCTAATATTTCCTTTAACTATCTAAAGGAACATAAGGCGCTTGATTTTCTAAATGAATGCTATGCGGCAGAGCATACACTATCATTAGAGGACGCTCTAGAAGATATGCAAATTATCTGTAATAGACATGGAGGAACACTATCATGATTTTATATCACGGAACAAACACTGATTTCGATAGAATTGATTTCAGAAAATGCAAACCCAATAAAGATTTTGGTCGTGGTTTCTATCTCACTGATATCAAACAACAAGCTATAGAAATGGCTGTGAGACGAACATCGTTTGAAGAAAAAGGCTCACCTGTAGTACAAGAATATGAATTTGATGAAAGCCTACTCTTTTCAAAAGATCTGAAAGTAAAAATCTTCAAAGGAATCTCTAATGAATGGGCTGAATTCATCATAGCAAACAGAAAGGCCAAAGGTAAAAGAGTCCATGACTTTGATATCGTTATTGGTCCAATTGCAGATGATAGTGTTGTATTTCAGATTAACCTTTTCATGCTTCATTTCATCACTATTGAAGAATTAGTTAAACGATTAGAATACAAGAAACTAAATAGCCAATATTTCTTCGGAACAGAAAAGGCTATTGCAAAACTTAAAAGAAAATGAAACTAGATAATAAAAAAATCGAATTTATCATCAACTGTGATATCGAGGAGATGGCTTCTCTCCTCCAGGAAGAATATGGCATGGATTTGCTAAAAGCTTTTGATACAATCTATAATTCTAAGATTTATCAAAAGCTAACAAACACTGAAACAGGTTTGTATATACAAAGTCCATTGTATATATACAATTACTTAAAGGAAGAATTAGAAGATTGCAAAAAATAATCGTATCTTTCGCAATCTCCTGATACGCTTACCAGCAATACGAACAAAATAAACAGAAGAAATCATGATAAACGACAGAAGACAACTGGCTGACGTGTATCAGCAAACTATAGATATTGTACTGGAAGGACATTACACCTCTGAGAATGGGGAGAAAGTGAAACTGCCCGACAACACGAAGATGCTGAAGGGAAGCAGATTCTATACCAAGCCACTGGATGCTTCAAACATACCTCCCCTTGCAGAAGGTTCCACCAAGATTATCGTGAAGAATGACGACAGCATTCATTGCGGTCATCTGTTGCAACAGGAAGGATACAATCCCGTGGTTCTCAACCTGGCAAGCCGGCGCAACCCGGGCGGTGGAGTGAAGAACGGAAGCCGGGCTCAGGAGGAGAGCCTCTTCCGCAGCACCAACCTCTTTCTCTCTATGTATCGCTATGCAGAATATGCCGAGGATTACGGTTTGGAGAAAAGCAAGTTTCAATATCCGATGCCAGTGAGATTCGGAGGCATCTATGTGCCATACGCTACCGTATTCAGGGCTGGAGCCAAGGATAACTTTGCCTTGCTCGATACTCCTTACTATATGTCGTTCGTAGCAGTAGCCGCCATCAATCATCCTGATTTAGATAGAGATGGGAACATCTGTGAAGAAGATGCCGCATTGACAAAGAACAAAATGAGGACGATGCTGCGTATCGGTTTGCTGAACGGACACGACAGCATCGTGCTCGGTGCATTCGGTTGCGGTGCCTTCCACAATCCTCCGAAACATATCGCAAGACTGTTTCACGAAGTCATCGACGAGAAGGAGTTCATGGACAAGTACAAGCTCATCGCCTTCGCCATCCTTGAAGACCATAACTCGCCAAGAGGTGGAAACCTGCAACCCTTCATCGAGGAATTCAAGTCATAAACTCCCACAGATTTGGCTTTCCCTTCGGCCGCCGATTTTCAATTCACAGATTCACACAGATGGGGCTTGATTAGCAGTAATCAATGCCTCGTTTCTCACACTCTCCTCGCAGGGCGGCGAGGAAGTAGCTGCGCTCGCTGCCCCAACCACGAACCTTGCGCTCGTGATCTATGGTCTGCTTCAAGCGCTCATCGCTGTATGCAGCAAAGCGGGCTGCATACTCTGAAATTCTTGACTCGGCATAGCCTGCACCAACAGTTGATGACTCGGCATTAGCTGCCTTAATTATTGATGACTCGGCATTAGCTGCCATTACATTCTCATTGTTCTTTAAATCTGAATTTGGATTCATAAAGATAATTATTTTAAGTTGTTAAACACTTACACATTCTTTTACCACCGTGGTTATCTCTATGCGAAACTCGGTTGGTGTGCCACAACTGGGCAACTCTTAATGCTTGATTTCGGGTACAAAAGTACATCATTATTCTGAAACCACCAAATTTTTTCGGGATTATTTTTCCTGTTTTTTTCCTTCTTCTAAAGAAGAAGATTTTTCGGGGTAGCAGATAGTAAGGAAGAGAAATCCTTTAATGGTTAAACTTTCCTATATTTGCATTATAATAGTATTATAATAATAAAATTATAATTACCTTTGTAAATTGACAATCAGAAAGATACAAACAATTGAAATATAAAAACAAAGAATGATATGATACAGCAAGTAGAATTTTCATTGCGCCCGCTTCCTCGCGGCTTTCATCTCGTAACCAATGAGGTGATGAGGAACCTGCCAGCGCTGCCTAAGACAGGGATTCTGAATCTCTTCGTAAGACATACCAGTTGCGGATTGTCGCTGAACGAGAACTTCGACCCAGATGTGAGACATGACTTGAAGGGTATCTTCGAAAGACTGGTTCCGGATGGCGACCCAAGATACCTGCACCAGGATGAAGGACCGACGGATATGTCGGCTCATGCCAAATCGAGCATGGTGGGTGTATCGCTCACCATTCCCATTACCAACGGCAGATTAAACCTCGGAACATGGCAGGGAATTTACCTCTGCGAATTCAGAGAGGGAGGCGGAAGCCGACACCTCATCGCAACGATTATCGGGGAATAAAGATAAAAACGAGGATGTTCGCACATCCTCGTTTTTACGTTAACATCATCATTTATTCTATCGCGTCCAATTCCGCTTCATCCTCTTCCTTCTCCTCTTTCTTTCCGAAATTAGGGTCAATCTTCAGGAAAGCAGTAACCATGAAGGTGATGGCGCAACATGCCATCACGATGATGAAGAACATGCGGTAACCTACCATATCCTTCAGATATCCAGAAACCATGCCCGGCAGCATCAATCCGAGATAGGAGATGCCCGTACAGATAGAATAATGGGAGGTCTTGAACTTTCCCTGACTGTAGAACAGCATGTAGAGGGTAAGAACCGTGAAGCCCAGACCATAACCCAACTGCTCGACAAAAAGACAGCTGGAAACCACGATGAGGTTGCTGTTGAGCGAATAACTCAGATAGATGTAAACCACATCAGGCAAGGTAATGGCGCAAACCAGAGGCCAGAGCCATTTCTTCATTCCATCCCTGCTCACCAGAATACCACCAAGAATTCCACCCAGCAGCAAACCTATCAATCCCACAGTACCGTTGGCAAAACCATATTCCTGAGGTGACAAGCCCAGTCCACCCTGCGAATTAGGACGGAGGATGAAGGTCTTGGTCATGGTGTTCAGAAGCGCTTCAGGGAATCGGTAGAGCAAGAGAAAGAGCATCACACAGACGGTTTCACCCAATCCGAACTTCACGAAGAAGGTACGGAACATGTTCTTCAGTTCATGAGCCACTTCACCCACCGTTCTGTCGGTCTGCATATCCTCCTTCGGGCGTGGCATAAAGCGGCTGTGGTAGAGCCACAAACCGATGAAGATACCTGCCAGTCCGTAAAAGATAAGCGCCCATGAGAAGCGAATCTGGTTGCGGAAGAGAACCTGAAGCACACCTGCCAGCATCACCAGAAAACCATTCACAAAGATGATGGCGAGGCGGTAGAAGGTATTTCGCAAGCCTACAAACTTAGTCTGCGTATGTTCATCCAGCTCAATCATGTAGAAACCATCTGCCGAAATGTCGTGGGTGGCACTACAGAAGGCGATGAGGAAGAAGAAGCACATCGTTGCCTGGAACCAGAAGGCGGTAGGCAGCGAGAAAGCGATGCCGGCAAGGGCAGCTCCGATGAGAGCCTGCATGGTGAGCACCCACCAGCGCTTAGTCTTCAGCAAATCTATGAACGGACTCCACAAGGGTTTGATGACCCAGGGAAGGGCGAGCCATCCGGTATAGAGACCCACCTCAGCATCGGTCAGCCCCAACTGCATGTACATTACTACAGAGAGGGCGGTTACGATGACGTTGGGGAGTCCTTCTGCAAAATAGAGGGTCGGAATCCATGCCCATGGACTCCGACTGTTTTTCTTTGTTACCATTTTACATCACTATTTATAAAGTTTCTTGATTTCAGCACCCTGATAGTAGTGCAGCAGAATGGCATCATAATGATAACCCTGCTCGCCCATCACGGCAGCACCAATCTGGCAGAGACCTACTCCATGCCCCCAACCGGCTCCGATGAGTTCGAAACGCTGAGGCACTCCCTGTTCATCCTTATCATACTTATCCACCACGAAGGCTGAACTCAGCAGATGACTGTCGCTCAGCGTACGGCGGATTTCGAGTTCCTTACCGATGGTAAAGGTCTTCTCTGTTCCGATGATCTGGAGTTTGCTGATTCTTCCACTCTTTCCGCGCTCCACGGCCTTCATGTCTAGGATGGCACCCAGGTCCATCTTCAGTTTGTCGGCGATGAGCTGCTGCAACTTCTCCTGGCTGAGCGTTTCCTTCCAGCGGTAGAAATTGACGGTTTCCTGATCATAGTCATTGAGCACTTCTGACAGGATTTTCTTGTCCTGCGTGTTGCAGAAAGCTGGCGGATTGAAGCGGATCCATTTCTCTGCCTCCTCCTCATTGGTCATATTAGGCAGTGTATGTTCCACGCCCAGGGCGATGTCGCGAACCGCCGTGAGATAAGTCTTCGGCGTGTCCTCCCAGCAATACTGGAATTCCTCGGTTATTCCGCCGCAGCATTTCGAGAATCTTGCATCGCAGATTTCTTCGCCGTCCATCAGAATCTGTCCCTTGGTCTGGCGGATGGCTTCAGCTACATGGGGCGATGTTTCCTTGGTGATACCCTGGTAGCGCTGGCAGTGGTCGTCGGCACATACATCAAAGAGGGTGTGATCTTCGCGGTCGTACCAGCGAATGAGCGTATCTTCCTTCTTGGTGAAGGAGAAGAAGTTGTTGCCGCTCTCAGCCACCTCTCGGCGCTTCTTCATCTGTGCCAGGAGCCATGAACGGGAGATGACGGCGTGCGCCTTCAGGAGTTCGAGACTCGAAGTGGCACTCATCTCACTGCTGATGACGCTCTCCAGATACTTTTCTACAGGCAACTCATTGATTGCCACAATCTTATCCGATTCTACCACAAAGCGGAGCGTGCCCAGGAAGGTTTGAGTTTCCTTGCGTTCCCAGTGGAAGTTGACACCGATGGTTACGTCGCTCAGCGAAAACGAGGCGTCGGCACTCTGCGGATGGAAGGTGAGCTGGCTGTACTGGTTGCCGTTCCAAAGCACACCGCCCTCAGAGAATTCTACCACCTGTTCGCCCAGCACCTTTTCGCCCTTGGCAAGATAAGGTTTGTTGAGCGAGAAATGAATCTTCTGCGCACTCACGATGCCCACCGTTACGTCGGGCTGCTTACCTTTATTATATAAGGTGGAAGAGGCTTCGGCTGCATCCTCGGCATCCTTAGATGCTTTCAGTTTGGCGATGATGGCGTTCATCTTTTCTTCCGAAACGCCACATTCCTGCAGCAGCGAGAGGGCTTTCTCCTCGGTCAGCTTTCGGAAATCTTCCTCACGAGGGGTGATGATGAGTCCGCTCATATCCAGTGCTCCCGGCGAAACCACAAACTGGGCGTCGCCTTCGGCAAAATAGGCTTCCGGACGGTGCTTTTCTCTCGGAATGACCACGCTGATGAATTCCTCGCCCTTGCGCCAGGAGATGATGTTCATCATCGGTTCGGTTTCGTCGCCACGCTGAGGCATTGCCTTGTAGAGACGGCGGAAGAGGGCCTCATCGCTCTCAGCACTCTTCGAGATGATGACGAAGGCGGGAACGATGAAGTCGCGAACCACTGAGATTTTCTCCTCATCATTGAGAGAGATGATGTCGGTCAGGTTGCGGGAGAGACGCTGCCAGTTGGTCTGAAGAGGAAGGATGCCGTTGGTTCCTGCCTGGAAATGAAGATGGTCTGGAGCCGATGCACCACACTTCGGACCGTTGTAGAACACCATCAGGTCGCTGTGCAGACTGATGAAGCGGTGCATCTCGCCGTAATTCTTGTAGATGAGCTGAGGCTGATGCTTGCGTGCCGGAATGGTGAAGTGGACTGGCAGAATCGGGAACGGATTCACCAGAAGATGGAATTTTTCGTCTATCTGCTTCGACATCTGTTCCTTAGGACGGTTCTTGTCGCAAAGGAAACAAGGGCGCTCGCCCAGGGTTTTCTTATCTATCTTGGCGCCCGTACTTACGATGCGGGCTGGGTTCCACTGCAATTTCAGCTGGTCGGAGAACTGGCGGGTTTCTACATGCTTGAGGTCGCGGAAGCGGTGGCGCGCATCGGTCCAAACCTCCAGCTGACGGTTGAAGAAACGCGAGATGCTGCTGTCTTCCATAATGTCGGCCTTGCCCTGCAGCAGGTGCTGGCGTGCCTTCAGTTCCATGGTGCGCAGGCGGTCCTTATACAGGTTGTTGGCGTTCACCTTCTCTACGCTGAGGGCTGCATCGCTGTTACCTCCCCAGCGGCGGCAGAGGTAGAGTTCGTCGTAGATTCTGCCGATGCGGTAACGGCGCGAAAATGCCAAGCCGAGCGCATAATCCTCACCATACGAGGTATTAGGAAACTGGATCTGTCTGACCAGCGGAGTGAAGAAGGCGCGCGGAGCACCCAATCCGTTGATACGCAGCGCATTATTGCATCCGTTTTCATCGGTCCACTCCTTGTGGTCTATCAGTCCCGGTGGCAGGGTATTGAGGTCGAAGTCGCACATGCGGTACGAGCCTATAATCATGGCAGCCTTCTGCTTGTAGAAGGCATCTACTATCTTCTGGAGTGTCTTTGGTGAAGAATAGAGGTCATCGCTGTCAAGCTGTACGGCAAACTTTCCGCAGAAACTGCTGTTGATGGCTTCGTTCCAGCATCCGCCTATTCCCAGGTCGGTTCTCTCCGGCACAATCTGTATCATGTTGTCGGCTTTAAGTTCATCCAGTATTTCGCCGGTGCGGTCGGTAGAATGGTTGTTTACCACGATGACGTTAAACTTGAAATTAGCCTTCTGTCCCAGTGCACTCTTCACGGCATCAGCCACCGTCTTTTCGCGGTTGAAGACTGGGATGATGACAGATGCCTCGTATTCAAAATCCTGCTCACCGAAGTCGGGCTGGCGGTAGAAGGTGGTGTCTATCAGGGCGCCCACCTTGCCCAGATGCTGGGTGCATGCCTTTTCCATCTCAATCTGCACCTCGCGGTTGCGCGGGTTTACATAGTCAAACTGCTTCTCGCCGCTCTTACGGGTGTCGAGTTCGGCTTCTGAATAGAGGAATTCGTTGAGATGGAAGATTTCGCCAACGCGGCTCAGATAGAGACGGAGGTCGTAGAGGGCGGCAAACTGATACTCTTCGCGGTCGGGTTGGGCGATGTAGTCGGCCAGCGCCTGTGCTTTGATGCACCAGAGGCTTCCAAAGTCGAAGTCATCTCGCAAAGAACCTGACTGGTAGTCAATTACCGGATGTTTCTCCATTTTGCCTTCCACCATCTTGTAGTGGTCAGCGTAAACCATGACGGCATCCGTATCATCTGCCACTCTGAGGAATCGCTCCAGCGTGTTGTTTCCCCATCCTATGGTGGTGTGGCGGGTACAGATCATCACGTAGTCGGCATCTGTATTTTCAGCGATGCTGACAATGGTGTTACTGCTTTCCAGGCGGTCGGTGATGACAAACGTACATCCTTCGGGTACCTGATGATGAGCGGCAAAATCAGCACTCACCAGGAAGTGGATATGCTGTACAGTCTTGTACTCATGAAGCACCGACAAGGCATTCTGCGCATCGTCGATGTATTCGCAAGGCAAGAAAAGGTCTATTTTTTCTCTCATTTTCTTACGTTATTTTTGTTCACTTCAGCCCTTTTCGGGGGGCTAAATCTGTGTTTTTTATCTTTATTTTATCTTATTATATTAAAATATGTGGCAAAGATACTAATTTTTCGGCAAAAAACACTATCTTTGCAGTATGAATAATGAAAAAAAATATCTTTTGGGCCTTACACTTGCCGAATTGAAGCAGGTGGCAAAGGACTTAGGCATGCCCGCCTTCACCGGTGGGCAGATGGCGAAGTGGCTCTATGAGCAGCATGTGAAGAGCATTGACGAAATGACCAACATCTCGAAGGCGAACCGTGCCAAACTCGCTGCCGAATACGAAATAGGATGCTTCGGATATTCCGATGCACAACATTCGGTGGATGGTACCATCAAGTACCTCTTCCCTACCCAAAGCGGCAAATTTGTCGAGACGGTTTACATCCCCGACAAAGACCGCGCCACGCTGTGCGTTTCTTCGCAGGTGGGATGCAAGATGAACTGCCTGTTCTGCCAGACCGGCAAGCAGGGGTTTGAGGGCAGCTTGCCTGCAGGCGACATTCTGAACCAGATTTACTCGCTGCCGGAGGTGGACAAGCTTACCAACATCGTGTTCATGGGTCAGGGCGAGCCGATGGATAATCTCGACAATGTGCTGCGCGCCACAGAGATTCTCACCGCCGACTACGGCTGGGCATGGAGCCCGAAGCGCATCACGGTAAGTTCGGTGGGCGTGAAGAACAAACTGAAGCGGTTTCTGGAAGAGAGCGACTGCCATGTGGCCATCAGCATGCACGACCCTATCCCTTCTGAGCGCGCAGAACTGATGCCTGCCGAAAGGGGCATGGGCATTGAGCAGGTAGTAGAACTGCTGAGGAACTATGATTTCTCTCATCAACGCCGCCTGAGTTTCGAATACATCGTGTTTAAGGGCGTAAACGACAGTATGCAGCATGCCAAGGCCATCATCAAGCTGGTGAAGGGACTTGACTGCCGCTTCAACCTGATCCGTTTCCACCAAATTCCAGACATTCCTCTGCAAGGTGTGGATGATGAGAAGATGGAGCAGTTCCGTGATTACCTCACCCAGCATGGTGTCTTCACCACCATCCGTGCCAGCCGCGGCCAGGACATCTACGCCGCCTGCGGTCTGCTCAGCACCTCGAAGAAAATCGGAGAAATCCGTGAACACGAGGATGAGGAGAAGATGAATAAGTAAGGAAAGGTGGGGGAAAAATGGTTAGAGAATCTTTAAAGATCCTACTTGTCGGCTGTCTTTTGTTCCTTTTTCTGGCAAGTTGCAGCCTGGGAGGAGGAAGAAACAGAAAACAGCCCAAGAGCACAGGACAGCCTTACGAGGTGGTGCTCGAGGGAGATACCGACAGCATCGTTACGAAGATACTGACGGAAGAGGTGCCTGCCCTGCCCCAACCCGAACCGCTCTGCCAGCTCATCCAGGTTAAGAAGGGCAAGATTCACGGCAGCTACCTGCTCGTAAGAACTCGCATCGTAGTGAACATCCCGGCAGCGGAATTCTCAGTCAGGCTGAGCCGCAACGAGAATGCTTCACCGCAGACCGTCATCCGCATCTCTGCCCGCTCGCTGCAGCAACTCAGAGAGAAACTCAACCCCGAGAAACTGCGCCAGCTCGTAGATGAGACTGAACTGGAGCACCTCGCCTCCATCATCTCCACCAACCCGAGCAAGCAGAACCGCGAGATGCAGCAGCTGGTAAAGAAGAACTTCGGCATCAGCATGATCATCCCTGCCGAAATGCAAGCAAGCAAGAAGGCGAAGAACTTCATTTGGATTTCAAACAACGCCAGTTCGGGCATGAAGAACCTCATCCTCATGAAAGTGAAGAGGGAAGAACGAAGAGGGAAAGCCAATTCTGATGCTTTTCCTGCTCAAGAGAAGCAGCAGATTGACAGCATGCTCCGCACAAACATGCCCGGCGAAACCGACAGCATGTACATGATAATCCCGGTCCTTTCAGAAAAAGGACTTTGGGAGATGAAGGGCGACGCCATGGGAGGTCCCTACGTGATGAGGCGCATCCGCCTGAGAAAAACGGGGGATGAAATCATCATCATCGGCTTCGTCTATGCGCCCGAAATGAAAAAGAAAATATTAATCAAGCAGCTAGAAGCTGCGATTTCTACTATAAAATAAAACGATAAATGGACAGCAAAAAGATTAGAGTGGCCATCACTCACGGAGATACCAACGGTATCGGATACGAACTCATTTTTAAGGCATTCAGTGAGCCAGAGATGTTGGAGTATTGTACCCCTATCATCTACGGTTCGCCTAAAGTGGCAGCTTATTACCGCAAGGCGATGAATCTGCCTGCCCAGTTCTCCATCATCCAGAAAGCAGAAGATGCTGAAGACGGAAGAATCAACCTCCTGCCAGCCGTAGACGAGGAGGTAAAGGTTGACATGGGCATGCCTACTCAGGAATCGGGTACGGCAGCCATCAAGGCACTTGACCGAGCCATGACCGACTACCGCGACGAGCTCTTCGACGTGCTCGTTACCGCACCGGTAAACAACCAGAACGCACAATTTGAGGGCTTCCAGTTCAAGGGCCACAAGGAATACATAGAAACTTGCCTGGGCGAAGGTGCCAAGGGCCTTTCCATCCTCTGCGGCGGCGACCTTCGCATCGCATCCGTAACCGGAAAGACTCCGCTCAAGGACGTGCCGGCAGCTATCACCCAGGAGCTCATCATCGAGAAGGTGAAGCAGATGCACACATCACTGAAGCGAGACTTCATGATTACCAACCCGCGCATCGCCGTGCTCGCCCTGAATCCTAGCAACAACGGTGAGGAGAGCTGCGGACCAGAGGAAGCCAGCATCATCATCCCAGCCATTGACCAGCTTGCCGAGCAGAAAATACAAGCTTTTGGTCCTTACCCTACTGACGAGTTCTTCGGCAACGGCCATTTCGTAGAGTTCGACGGCATCATGGCCATGTATCATGATCAGGCTACTACCCCGTTCCATTCACTCTACACCGAGGATGGCGTACTCTTTACTGCCGGTCTGCCACTCGTGCACACCGCCGCCAACACCACTCCTAGCTACAGCATCACGGGCTGCAACGAAGCCGATGCAATCTCCTTCCGCCACGCCATCTACTTGGCGCTGGATGCCTTCTGCAACCGCGAAGACTATGATGAGGCCTACGAGAATCCACTGCCTAAACTCTACCACGAGAAGCGTGACGAGAGTGAGAAGGTAAGATTCTCCATCCCTAAGAAAAAGGGATAAGAGAAAGATTCCCTATTCCCGAGAAAAAGCGGAATAAAGAAAGATTCGGGAGGGCAGATGACGCAAAAAAGGCAAATCTGCCCTGTAATCAGACCTCCCGAACGTTAAAATTAAAAAAAAATGCAGATAATTCAGAAAAAATGAGTAATTTTGGCAGCTAAATGGATACTTCCGAACTACAAAAGATAAAACAACGCTACAATATCGTCGGTAACAGCGACGGATTGAACCATGCGCTCGACGTAGCCCTACAGGTAGCGCCGACCGATCTCTCCGTGCTCATCATCGGCGAGAGCGGTGTGGGTAAGGAAATCATTCCAAGGGTGATTCACGACAATTCGCCACGCCGTAGAGAGAAATATTTCGCCATCAACTGTGGAAGCATTCCAGAAGGAACCATTGACAGCGAACTCTTCGGACATGAGAAGGGTTCCTTCACTGGAGCCATAGGCGAAAGCGAAGGATACTTCGGTATTGCCAACAAGGGTACCATCTTCCTCGACGAGGTGGGCGAACTCCCGATACAGACGCAGGCAAGACTGCTGCGCGTGCTCGAAACGGGAGAATACATCCGCGTGGGTGGAACTGAGATAAGGAAAACGGATGTCCGCATTGTGGCAGCCACCAACGTAAACATGCGCAAGGCTGTGAGCGAAGGCCGCTTTCGCGAGGACCTCTACTACCGCCTCAACACCATCCCGATACAGATGCCTGCATTGAGAGAGCGTGGCGACGACATCCTCCTGCTCTTCCGCCTCTTCGCCATGCAGATGGCCGAAAAATACCGTCTGCCTAAGATTTCACTCTCAGATGAGGCCAAGCAGATCATGCTGAAATACAAGTGGCCGGGAAATGTGAGACAGCTCAAGAACATTACCGAACAGATGTCAGTGCTGAGCCGAGAAAGAGAAATCGATGCACAGACCCTCACCCAGTTTATTCCGAGAGATGAGGAGTCTACACAGCTCGCCACCATACAGAAGGATGGCAAGGACGACCATAGCTACGCCAGCGAGCGCGAACTGCTATATAAGATTCTCTACGAACTGAGGGGCAACGTGAGCGACCTGAGACGTGAGATGAACAGCCTGCGCAAGCAACTCGATGAGGCACGCCAGTTGGACGGTACAGGCGGATATGTTTCTCCGGTTCAGCCGAATACCCAGGTAGCTCCAGTATCATCCGTATCTCCGGTTTCATCGGTTTCTCCGGTTCCGTCCGTATCATCCGTTCCATCGGTTTCTCCGGTATCGTCCGTACCTCCGATTACCGATCTCGACGAGCTACAACACATCCGTCAGGAAATAGCTACAGGAGGCATGAGGGGCACTTACAAACCCGAAACCGAGGATGCTGAGATTGAGGAGATCAAGGAAGAAAACGAGAATCTGAACCTCAGCGACCTTAGCAAGCAGATGATAGAAAAGGCACTGGAGAGAAACAACGGAAACCGCAAGAAAGCGGCAGAAGAATTGGGAATCTCCGACAGAACTCTGTACAGAAAGATTAACAAATATAAGTTATGAAGCATATACGCGCGTACCTATATATAATAGGAGTCACACTGATGGTGGCGGTCATGGCAGCATGCTCCGTGAGCTACAAGTTCAACGGTGCCAGCATCGACTACACCAAAACCAAGACCATACAGATAGCCGACTTCCCTATCAGAAGTTCGTATGTATGGGGTCCGATGGGTCCGATGTTCAACAACGAACTCAAGGATAAGTTTGCCAGCAACACCCAGCTCATACAGGTGTCACGCAACGGAGACCTGAAGATAGAGGGCGAAATCACCCAATATTCTCAGCGCAACAAGTCGGTTAGTTCTGAGGGATACTCAGCACAGACCGAGCTCAGTATCACCGTAAACGTACGTTTCACCAACACCAAGAACCATGCCGAGGACTTTGAAAAGCAGTTTACATCTGCCAAGACCTACGACACCACTCAGAGCCTTGCCTCGGTGCAGGAAGAACTGGTAACCCAGATTATCAAAGACCTGGTAGACCAGATATTCAACGCTACGGTAGCTAACTGGTAAAGTAAGTGAAGAACGAAAAGTGAAGAGTGAAGAATTCAACGGCTTTACTAATCATAAAGTTCAATATTCAAAGTTCAAAGTAAAATAAAGTAAAGTAAAAATATCGTGGAATTAAGCAGATTGATACAACACCCGGAGGAAATGAACCGAGAGACGCTCTACGACTTGCGCGCCCTCTTGGCCTTATATCCGTATTATCAGACGGCACGCCTGCTGATGTTGAAGAATCTGTACCTGCTCCACGACCCGAGTTTCGACGAAGAACTGCGCCGTGCAGCCATCTACATCACCGACCGTAAGATTATCTTCGAGATGGTAGAGGCAGCCCACTATCAGATAAAAAACGCCCCTGAAGAGGCAGAATCCAACAAGCAGCAAGGCGTAAGAGGAATAGGAGCAGAAAAACACGGGGACCGTACTAGCGACCTCATCGACCACTTCCTGGGATCCATTCCTATGGAAGAAGACGAAGAAGAGAAGAAGGAGAAACGTAAGCCTACACCTGCTGACGCGGCTGTAGACTATGTGGCTTATCTCATGGAGACCGAAGACCAGCAGGAGCCAGAAGATACTTCGCGCACCATGAGTCTCATCGACGACTTTATGGAGGATGGCGGTTTCAAACTGCCTAAAATCCAGCAGGACGAAGATTACAAACCAGAATTTACTCCCGAACTTCAGACCGATTCCGGCAAGGATGGCGAAGAGGAAAACAGCGGTGTATTCACCGAAACCCTCGCCCGCATCTACATCAAGCAGGGCAAGTATCAGAGGGCTTACGAAATCATCAGCCGCCTGCATCAGCAGCATCCTGACAAGAACGGATATTATGTTGACCAGCTCAGATTCCTTGAGAAACTGATGCTGAACAGCAAAAAGAAATAAAGAAGAATAATAAATAAATAAAACTAGTTTTAAAAAATGGCTTACACATTATTAGTAGTATTAATCGTCCTGGTAGCTATCCTGATGATTTTCATCGTGCTCATCCAGGAATCAAAGGGAGGTGGACTTGCAAGTAACTTCTCTTCAACCAACTCAATCATGGGTGTTCGCAAGACCACTGACATTGTTGAGAAATTAACATGGGGCCTCGCTGCAGCCTTGGTTGTCATCAGCGTGGCATGTGCTTATGTAGCCCCTCAGGCAGCTGGCGAAAGCAGCGTTTTAGAGGGAGCCACTCAGGAGCAGACCGCTCTTCCTGCTATGCCAGGTGCTAGCAAGGATGCAGCAGCAGGTGCTCAGAAGGCTGTTCCTGCAGCTGGTGCAGATGCCCAAAAGGCAGCTCCAGTTGTTCCAACAAGCCCTGCAAAATAAAAAATAAGAAAAAAGGTACGAAAAAATTTGGTAGAACCATTTTTTTTTCGTACCTTTGCACCCGCTTAACAAGAATATGGTGGACGTAGTTCAGTTGGTTAGAGCGTCAGATTGTGGTTCTGAATGTCGTGGGTTCGAGTCCCACCTTCCACCCAACTATTTTTGAAAAAGCAAAACATAACCAATATGGTGGACGTAGTTCAGTTGGTTAGAGCGTCAGATTGTGGTTCTGAATGTCGTGGGTTCGAGTCCCACCTTCCACCCAAGATAAACCCTGCAAGATTCTTTCTTGCAGGGTTTCTTGTTATATATCCGTATTGAGCGGAAATTCTTTTTTGTCATATAAACGAATTGCAATAGTACTTCTTTAAGTATATTATAGACTGAAAACATACAAAAAAGCCTGCTAAGGGAAGAAAATATTCCTCTAGCAGGCATTCATATAAGGATGAATTGAAAACTTATCTGATTACTTTCACTTCACCATCCTTAGCAATCTTAACGATGCTGGAAGGCTGATGAGGTTTATGCTCCTGACGGCGGCTCCAGCAAACATAATCTACAGCATTGAGGATTTCCTCGGAGATGTCGCGATAATTCTGTGCAGCAGGCTCACCACTCACATTAGCACTTGTACTTACAATAGGCTTCTGAAAACGGTAACAGAGTTGTGTGGAGAATGGCTCATAGGTTATACGCATCGCCAGACTTCCATCCTCTGCTACCAGATTATTAGCCACACCACTCGCATCATCAAGAATAACCGTAGTAGGCTTTACAGGCATGGCAGCATCGATGAAATCCCATGCCACCTGTGGCACATTGCGGAAATAACGCGCCATGCGGTCAGCAGAATCTATCAGGCAGATAAGCGCCTTAGAATCGTCACGTTTCTTTATTTCATAAACTTTCTTTACCGCTTCAGGGTTGGTGGCGTCGCATCCTATGCCCCATACGGTATCTGTAGGATAGAGTATCACTCCACCCTTTCGCATGCACTCTATAGCACGCTTGATGTCTTCTTCTACAGTCATAATACTATAAAACTAAAAATCAAAAATCTTTTGAATCTTAAAAATCGTCACTAACATCTTTCTTCAAACACTCATAATAAGCTATGTCCTTCATACCATTGAGAAAAGCAGAAGCATCCATGCGTTTCTTGCCACTGAGCTGCAACTCCTGAATAATGAGCCATTCGTCAAGGCAGGCTACTTGTAACGACTTCCCCTCAACGCGGAGCGATCCCACAGGCGCATCACCACGCTTCATACATGAAAGACGGGTAGAAAATATCTTAAGTACCTGAATTTTCTGTGTACTCTGCTTATGGGATGGATGAGTTGTAGGCTCAGGGAACCTCACGTAATCATCATCTCCCTTAGGATCGTCAAAGAATACTACAGTCTCCTTCTTCTTAATTTCAGTCCATGCACCAGGGTATGGAGAAAGACCGCGGATGAAATCATACACCTGCTTAGCAGGCTTGTGGAAGTCGATGCGGCAGGTATCCTTGAAGATTTTCGGAGCCGGCTTGAGTTCGGCACCCTGTCCTATCATTTCGCTCTGAGGAATGGAACCGATATTGCCATCGGCAGCGATGAGCGCATCAATGGTTTCCAGCGCCAATTCAGCACCAAGATGCATCAACCCGTCGTAAACATACTCCACATTTGCCGTCTCCGGAATAGGAAAACGTTTCTGCAGAATGATGCGACCGGTATCAATATCGTGGTCGAGGAAGAAGGTGGTAACACCCGTCTCCTTCTCGCCATTAATCACTGCCCAGTTGATAGGCGCCGCACCGCGATACTGCGGAAGGAGGGCTGCATGTACATTAAATGTACCATATTTCGGCATCGCCCAAACCACCTCTGGCAGCATGCGGAAAGCAACTACCACCTGCAAGTCAGCCTGATAAGAACGCAACTGCTCCACAAAGTCAGGGTCCTTCATCTTTACAGGCTGCAGCACCGGTAAACCATGCTCTACGGCATACTGCTTAACCTGCGAAGGTTGCAGCGTATCCTGATGTCTGCCCACCGGTTTATCAGGCTGCGTAACCACAGCCACTACGTTGTAACCGCCCTCTACCAGGCGCTTGAGGGATTCCACCGCAAACTCCGGTGTTCCCATGAAAACAATTCTCAAATCCTTCTTCTCCATAAAACACTAATATTTTAAAATAAAACCAGCAAAGTCGTTGAATTCTTCACTCTTCGTTCTTCACTCTTCACTTAAAACTCCTACTCTGCCGACATATCCGCTACAATCTGCCTGTACATGGAATAGATTCTAGTACGGCTGATGTAACCCTTCAGTACGCCTGCCACATCAATCACTGGCAGTTGGGCGGCATCGGTTTTATCAAATTTCTGCATCACCTCGTCCATACTGTCATGTTCGGTAAGAACGGCAGAAGGCTGCATCATCAGCTGACGCACGGTGAAATGCTGATACAGTTCGGTGCGGAAGATGATGTGGCGAATCTTCGTAATATCTATTACTCCCAACAGCACACCCGCCTGATCCAAAACAGGCAGAAAGTTGTTGTTACTGCGACTTATCTCACTCACCAGCTTGCTCATCGGCAGATCCGGACCTACCGGATGATAATCTTTCTCTATGACATCCTGCATGCCCAGCAGGGTGAGCGCAGCCTTGTCAATATGGTGGGTGAGCAGCTTGCCCTCTCTAGCCAGACGCAGGGCGTAGATGCTGTGACTCTCAAAGATGCTGATGGTGAGCAGCGAAGAGATGCACACTATCATCAGCGGCATGAAGAGCTGGTAGCCGCCCGTGAGTTCGGCGATGAGGAAGATGCCCGTAAGCGGTGCATGCATCACGCCCGTAATGAGGCCCGCCATACCCATCAGTGTAAAGTTCTGCTCAGGAACATAGACACCTACCTGATTCACATTCCAAAGGCGCGCAAAGAGGAAACCGGCAAAACCTCCGATAATGAGCGAAGGAGCAAAGGTACCACCGCATCCGCCACTACCATTGGTGGCCGAGGTGGCAAAAACCTTGGTAAAGGTTACCAAGGCGATGTAGAGGATGAGCAGCTGGTTGTGCCCGTAGAAGAGCGAACGGCTCATCACTTGCCCCCAGTCTTCCACATTCTGTCCCTTCAGCAGCACGTTGACAGCCGAATATCCCTCGCCATAGAGCGAAGGGAAGAGGAAGATGAGCGAACTCAGAATCAGTCCACCAAAGAGCAGCTTTACGTATGGATAAGGCGAAAGCTTGGCAAAGAAGCCCTCGCATGCCGACATGGTGCGCATGAAATAAAGGCTCACCAAACCGCAAAAGATGCCCAATAACAAGCAGGCAGGCACGCGGTCGAGCGCCCACGGATTGGTAAGCGTAAAATCGAAAAGGCTCTTGGAGCCCATCAGAATGTAGGTAAAGCAAGTAGCTGTTACACAACTGATAAGGATAGGCAGCAAGGAAGCCATGCTCAAGTCTACCATCAGCACCTCAAGCGTAAACACGAGTCCGGCAATAGGCGCCTTAAAGATTCCAGCAATGGCTGCAGAAGCGCCACAACCCACCAGCAGAATCATGGTTTTCTTGTCCATGCGGAAGATTTGTCCCAGGTTTGAGCCGATGGCCGACCCCGTGAGCACAATAGGAGCCTCGGCTCCCACGGAACCACCGAAACCGATGGTGATACCTGATGCCACCACCGATGACCAGCAGTTGTGGGCCTTGAGCTTGGAATTTTTGGTAGAGATGGCGTAAAGCACACGGGTGATACCGTGGGAAATATTATCTCTGACCACATATTTGATAAAGAGCATGGTGAGGTAGATGCCCACAATCGGGAAGAGCAGGAAGAGCAGGTTGTAGGTGCTCTGGTTGAATCCCGAAGTGAGCAGCAGCTGTATTTCGTGCACGATGCCGTGCAGGAAATATCCTGCCACCGACGCAAGAAGGCCGATGATAAAAGCCAGGATAAGGGTCATCTGGCGGTCAGAAATATGTTTTTTCTGCCAATCCACCATCTTACTGACCCATCCCTCTTTCTGCTCGTTGTAATCTAGAATTTCTTCATCCATCTTTTTTACATTGATTTAGAATTCTGATGTGAAATGGAACTTGATGTGTTCAAAATCCTGCTGCGCCATGCTCAACACGTAGCCCGAATCGGCAAGAAAGACATCGCGCCCCTCAATATCCTTGGCCATGTACTGGTACTTGCGCTTCTTGAAGCTCTCGAGTTCCTTCTCGTCATCTGCCTCTATCCAGCAAGCCTTGTGAAGATGCACGGGCTCCCAGCGGCACTTGGCGTTGTACTCGTTCTCCAGGCGGTACTGGATAACCTCGAACTGCAGCTGACCAACCGTGCCCACGATGCGGCGGCCGTTGAACTGGTTGACGAAGAGCTGCGCCACACCCTCGTTCATGAGCTGCTCCAATCCCTTCTGGAACTGCTTACTCTTCATCGGGTCATCATTCTCGATGTACTTGAAAAGGAGTGGAGAGAAGCTTGGCAAACCGCGAAAATGCATCTTCTCTCCCTCCGTCAACGTATCTCCTATCTTGAAAATACCGTTGTCTGGCAAACCTACAATGTCACCCGGATAAGCCTCGTCAATGGTACTCTTGCGCTGTGCCATGAACTGGGTAGGCGAAGAGAAACGCACGTTCTTATCCAAGCGCACGTGGTAATAGGGCTGATTTCTCACAAACTTGCCCGAGCATATCTTACAGAAAGCGATGCAGGAGCGGTGGTTTGGATCAATATTGGCTGTAATCTTGAAGATGAAACCACTGAACTTAGGTTCTTCAGGCTTCACCAGTCGCTCCTCTGCCTGGGTGGGTCTAGGAGATGGAGCAATATGAACAAAACAGTCGAGGAGTTCCTGAACACCAAAATTGTTCAGTGCCGAACCGAAGAACACAGGTGCTACCTCGGCCGAACGATAGGTTTCTTCCTCAAACTTAGGGTAAACACCATCTACCAGTTCCAGTTCCTCACGCAGCTGTGCAGCCTCACGTTCACCAACCCGCTCGTCGAGTTCTGAACTTTGGATATCTACCTCTACCTTCTCGGTAACTCGCTGTTTGTTAGGGGTAAAGAGGTTCAGCTGATGCTCGTAGATGTTGTAAACGCCCTTGAAACGGGCGCCCTGACCAATAGGCCAACTCAGCGGGCGAACCTTGATTTTGAGCTCTTCTTCCAACTCGTCGAGCACATCAAACGGGTCGCGTCCCTCACGGTCCATCTTGTTGATGAAGATGATTACCGGGGTATTTCTCATGCGGCACACCTCCATGAGTTTGCGGGTCTGTGCCTCCACACCCTTGGCAGAGTCAACCACGATGATGGCTGAATCTACGGCTGTAAGTGTGCGGTAGGTATCCTCGCAGAAGTCCTGGTGACCTGGAGTATCCAGGATATTCACCTTATAAGGTTCTCCCTCCTGTCCGGCAGGGAGATAATCAAATTCCATTACAGATGTAGATACCGAGATACCACGCTGTTTCTCAATATCCATCCAGTCAGAAGTCGCAGTTTTGCGAATCTTGTTATTCTTTACGGCACCTGCCACCTGAATCTGTCCACCGAAAAGCAGAAACTTCTCGGTCAATGTTGTCTTACCAGCATCCGGGTGAGAGATAATGGCAAATGTTCTTCTTCTTTCTATTTCGTTCATCCTGTTGTAAATATATAATAATGTATATTCTTAAAAAGTAATCACTAATAACTAATCCCTACATGTCGTCATCATCAAACTTGAGTCCCTCGGTTCGGTCTTTGATGTAATAATCGCTGAGCAGACCTATGAAGACGGTAATCTCCTTGATGGCCCTTTCGGTTTCGGGCGTAATTTCCTTCTTTTGCAGGCGCAGCATCATCACACCATAGAGGGCATCGAGGCAGGTTTCAATCTCGTTGAGATCCTTGTCGCCCCGCTGGCGAAGCTCTACGATGAAAGGCAGCACCTTGTAATATTCGGCATTGTAGATAGGAAACTTGGTGCTCTGCAGCAGCATGCCGTGCAGGTCAATGACGTCCTTTAGTATCACCTTATTAATATTAAGGTGTCCTCCCTCGCGCTTTCCCTCCTCGTTCATCATGCGAATCAGGTTGCCAAACCAGTCGAGTTCTTCCTCGCGCTGCTCGGGTGTAAAGTCGAATCGGTCTACATAATTTTTCTTGATGACAGGCAGCGAGCATCCGTAAGCTCGGATGATGTCCTCAATCTGCCACATATATAATAAGTATTCTGCGATACTTTTCTTTCTTAATTCTTGTGCTACAAACATAAACTTTGAACTGTTAACTTTTGAACTTTATGCTTTGCCTTCTTCTGATTGAAGGGGTGTTTAAAAACCTGTTTAAGGACTTTTAAAATTCCGGCAGATGATACAGATTGAAAATCGTGCCGAAGAGAGCGATGATGGAGAAGATGATGACCACGCTGCCTATTACCTTATTGATAATGACGATGCCGTTGGTATCAAACTTGTTCCTAATCTTGTCGACGAGCCAGGTGAGTCCGAACCACCACAGCAGGGCTCCGAAGACGATGCTGAGATACCCTACTCCCATTTCTACCGGCATATCCGGTACGACGAAAGCAAACTGCGCGAAGGTGGCCATGAAGAGGAACACGATGAGCGGATTGGAGAGTGTTACGAGGAACGCCGTGATGCCATTGTGCATCAGGGTACCCTGCTTGTTGCTCGACTTGTGCATGTTCTTCATCGGGTCACTCTTGAAGCAGTAGATTCCGAACACGAGGAGCATCAGACTGCCGAAAATCTGAAGATAGAACTTGTTCTCGGAGTTGCTCACAAAATCCATCACAAAACTCATGCCCAAGCCTGTAAAAAGAGCATATACAATGTCGCTGCATGCGGCACCCACACCTGTTACAAACCCATACCAGCGACCCTTGTTGAGTGTACGCTGGATGCAAAGGATGCCTACCGGACCCATAGGGGCTGAGGCAAGAACACCGATGACAATTCCTTTGAATATGAAGTCAAGGATGTTTATCTCTATTGGAAATGCTAAATTCATCTTAGTATCGTTACAATTTCTAACAGTCGGCAAAGTTACAAAATTTTGGGCACAAAGCACAATTTTTTCGCCTAAAAGTTCATTTTATATCCGTTTTTTATATTTTCAGGCACGGATTACACGGATTACGCGGATGTTCTGCATGAATATAAACAGGATTTAGGGCAACAGAGAAACTTCGGACAGCAAATCATCTGGCAGAAAAAAAGAAAATTAAAATTTTTTATATTTAAAAATAAACGAGATTCAAAAGTTTTCAGTATCTTTGCCGAGAAATAAAATAATTCTAACTAATTTTAAATAATTAACATGACAGATAATACACTTAAACCGTACGTAATAGGCCTTGACCTCGGCGGTACAAATTCAGTTTTCGGCATCGTAGATGCTCGCGGAGAGATCAAAGCAACAACTGCCATCAAGACAGGCGGTTACGAAAAAGTTGAAGACTATGTGAAGGCAGCCGTAGAAGCTCTCCAGCCTATCATTGATACGGTAGGCGGCATTGACAAGATTAAGGCAATGGGTATCGGTGCGCCAAACGCAAACTATTATAATGGAACCATTGAATTCGCTCCAAATCTTCCTTGGGCACACGACGGAGTGGTACCATTGGCCAACTTGTTCAGCAAAGCCCTCGGCGGCTTGCCTGTAGGTATGACCAATGATGCCAACGCTGCTGCGCTCGGCGAGATGACATACGGTGTAGCAAGAGGCATGAAAAACTTCATCGACGTTACGCTCGGTACAGGCGTTGGCTCTGGTATCGTCATCAACGGACAGATGGTTTACGGCTGCGACGGATTCGCAGGCGAATTGGGTCACGTTACCATGGTACGTGGCAAAGAGGGACGTATCTGCGGATGCGGCCGTACAGGATGTCTCGAAGCTTACTGTTCTGCCACTGGTGTGGCTCGCACAGCACGTGAGTTCCTCGAGAAGAGCGATGAGCCTTCATTGCTCCGTGAAATGAATCCGGAGGACATTACATCTTATGATGTGAGCGTTGCTGCAGGCAAGGGCGACAAGCTGGCACTGCGTGTATACGAGTTTACCGGCAAGATGCTCGGTGAGGCTTGTGCTGATTTCGCAGCCTTCTCTTCACCAGAGGCTTTCGTCTTCTTCGGTGGTCTGACCAAGGCTGGCGACCTCATCATGAAACCTATCCAGAAGGCTTATGATGAGCACGTGCTCCGCACCTTCAAGGGTAAGGCTAAATTCCTTGTTTCTACCCTTGATGGTAGTTCTGCTGCCGTACTCGGTGCGAGTGCTGTGGCTTGGGATATGTAAATGATTAATAAAAAAATACTTTCATTTTCCATATATGGGAAATGATTTGGTTTTAGGTTAGTATTTCTCGTGAAACCTCGTGAGAGGTATGTAGCGAGGGTTATCAGAAAAGCCTGGCACTCGAGAGAGCGTCAGGCTTTGCTTTTTCTTATCATAAAACAAAAAAAACTCAACAACCACCATGCGGTCATGGTGGTCATTAAGGTCATTGGTCATTAAGGTCATTAAGCTTTTTCCAACCAGTTTTTCACCATCTTCTTGCCGTCTGGCGTCAGCACGCTTTCCGGATGAAACTGGATACCATGAATATCATAGTTCTTATGCTTCAGACCCATGATGCAACCATCATCACTTACTGCCGTAACGTCCAGGCAGTCAGGGAATCTCGAGCGGTCTACCACCCAAGAGTGGTATCTGCCAATCTCTATGCGCTTGTCCAACCCGTCGAAAATAACATCGTTGCCAAACTGGGTGCAAGGGGTTGCCACTCCATGATACACCTCAGAAAGATTGGTAAGCTTGGCTCCAAACGCCTCGCCTATGGCCTGATGACCCAGACATACGCCCAGCATCGGCTTGCGGCCTGCATACTTGCGGATAACATCCATCAGCAGTCCCGCCTCCGACGGAATGCCCGGACCCGGACTCAGAATGATCTTGTCGAAGCGCTCCAGCTCCGGCAACTGGAACTGGTCGTTGCGGAACACCGTAACATCAGCTCCCAACTCCTTTACCAGATGGGCAAGATTATAGGTAAAGGAATCGTAATTATCTATGATTACTACTTTCATCTTTTGTTATTTATTATTGATTATTGAGTACAATCAGCGAGAAATAATCACTAATCACTAATAATTAATCACTATTACAACTCTTCAGCAATGTGAATCGCCTTGGTCAGCGCACCGAGCTTATTGTTACACTCTTCTAGCTCATACTCATCATTGCTCTTTGCCACTACTCCACTACCCGCCTGGAACCAGAGTTCGCCGTTTCGGCTGATAAAGGTACGGATGACGATGGCCTGGTTCAGGTCGCCGTTCAGACCGATAAAACCGATACAGCCTCCGTAGGCACCGCGGTTGTGAGGCTCCAGCTCTGAGATAATCTGCATCGCTCTCACCTTAGGCGCACCGCTCAGCGTGCCGGCAGGGAAGGTATCAATAAACTCCTTGATGTGGTCGGCATGCTCATCCAACTCTCCACTCACACGGCTCACGAGATGGATAACATGACTGTAGAACTGCATGTCCTTGTAGAAATCTACTTTCACCCCATGACAGTTGCGGCTCAGATCATTGCGCGCCAGGTCTACCAGCATCACGTGCTCGGCATTCTCCTTCGGGTCGTTGCGCAGGAATTCGGCAGCCTTGCGGTCCTGCTCAATATCTCCTGTGCGTCGGGTGGTTCCGGCAATCGGGTCGATGAACGCCTTGTTGCCCACGATGCGGTTATGGGTTTCAGGTGAAGAACCGAAGATGCGGAAACCGCCGAAGTCGAAATAGAAGAGGTAAGGCGAAGGGTTGATGCTGCGCAACGCACGGTAGAGTTTGAAATCATCACCCTCATATTTCTGTACGAAGCGGCGGCTCACCACAATCTGGAATACATCTCCGCGCAAACAGTGCTGTATGCAACGGCGTATATTCGCCTTGTGCTCCTCATCGGTGAGCGTAGAGGTGGTATCGCCTACCGGGTGGAAATCGTAAGGCTTCACATTTGCCTTGTTCACCGCCTTGAGCAGTTCGTCGAGCTCTGGAAGTGAAGAGTGAGGATCTTCACTTTCCTGGAGCGCAATGAGCTCCATGGTGTTGTTGAAATGGTCGAAGACGATGATGTCCTTATACATGATGTAATAGATGTCGGGCGCATCATTCTTCTCCATGGTGGTATCCTTGACTGGGATGTTCTCAAAATATCTCACCGCATTGAAGGTGGTGAATCCGTAGAGTCCGCAGAACTCCTTGCTCTCGCCCTCAACATGGAAGGAAGAGATGAAGTCGTTGATACTCTTTGAGATGGCGAGTTTGCACTCCTCGCCCTGACCGGCACCGAAGGCAGGAAGCTGCTCTTTCTCTACTCTTCCGTCGGGATAGGTCTTGATGACCTCACCATGACTCACGGCGATGCTTGCCAGCGGATGCACACCGATGAAGGAACGCGAATTCTCGGAGCCATGATAGTCGGAACTCTCCATAAGAGCCGACTGCGGATAAATATCTCTCAGTCGCATGTAGACTCCCACCGGCGTATAGAGGTCGGCGAGAATCTTGCGGGTAACTGTCTTGTAACTAAACTTTGCCATTTTAAAAATTAAATCTTTGCTATTAGAAGTTTCCGTACTCTCCTGCCATTTCCTTATGGCTCAAATACGTTTCTACATCCTTGTCGCCACGGCCTGACACGGTGAGCACCACCACATCATCCTTCTTGAACTTCATCTTCTTCAGGGCTGCCACGGCGTGTGCACTCTCAATAGCCGGAATGATGCCCTCCATGCGGGTGAGCTCGTAACCGGCGTAGATGGCCTCATCATCCTTAATGGCGAGCACATGGCTCCTGCCCGATGTGGCAAGGTCGGCGTGCATAGGACCGATGCCCGGATAGTCGAGACCGGCACTGATGGTAAAGGCTTCCTCTATCTGTCCGTCCTCGGTCTGCATCACGAGGGTGCGTGCTCCGTGGATGATGCCTTCTGTGCCGCAGTGCATGGTGGCAGCGGTATAATCGGTATCTATTCCGTGTCCGGCAGCCTCAGCCAGATATATCTTCACGCGGTCATCATCAATGTAGTGGTAGATGGTTCCGGCAGCATTGCTTCCGCCACCCACACAGGCGATGAGGTAATCAGGATAGTCGCGGTCTATCTTCTCCTCCAACTGCCATTTCAGTTCTTCAGAGATTACGCTCTGCATCTTGGCAACAATGTCTGGATAAGGGTGCGGACCCATGGTAGAACCTACGATATAGAAGGTATCCTGTGGGTGGCAGCACCAGTCGCGTATGGCCTCAGAGCAGGCATCGCTCAAGGTCATATTGCCGGTGCGCACAGGGTTCACCTTGGCTCCCAGCATCTTCATGCGCTCTACGTTGGTATGCTGGCGCTCTACATCGGTGGCACCCATGAAAATTTCGCACTTCATGTTCATCAGGGCGCATACCGTAGCTGTAGCCACACCATGCTGTCCGGCTCCGGTTTCGGCAATGATGCGGGTCTTGCCCATCTTCTTGGCCATGAGAATCTGACCGATGGTGTTATTAATTTTGTGTGCACCGGTATGGTTCAGGTCCTCGCGCTTCAGATAGAGCTGGCATCCGTACTTCTCGCTCATGCGCTTAGCATAATAAAGAGGTGAAGGGCGACCCACATAATCTTTGAGCAGCGCACGGTATTCCTTCTTGAACTCCTCGCTCTCAATGATTGGCTTGTAAGCCTGCTGCAACTCGGTTACACATTTATATAATATCTCAGGAACATACGCTCCTCCGAATTTTCCAAAAAATCCTTTTTCGTCAACTTGATACATAATACTTAGTTTATAATTTATTATTTATAGTTTATAGAGCAAGCCTGCTATACGGCGAAGCCGCTGTTAACTATCAACTACTTTTCGAGGCACTCAAAAAGCCCATCTAAAGCCTTATCCGGATCGCCAGTTTCATTGAGCAGGGTTACAAACTTACTGCCGATGATGGCTCCCGCCGCATTATCCTGCGCACTGGTAAGGGTCTGCTTGTTGCTGATGCCGAAACCTATCATGCGTGGGTTGCGCAGATTCATGCCGTTGATGTGGTTGAAATAAGCCAACTTGGCATCGCCGAAACTGCTCTGGGCGCCCGTGATGCTCGCCGAGCTGACCATGTAGATGAATCCATCGGTATGCTCATCGATGAAACGGATGCGCTCCTCGCTGGTTTCTGGGGTAATCATCATGATGACACGGATGTCATACTTGTCGGCTATGGGTTTTACCACCTTCAGATAATCATCAAAGGGAAGGTCTGGGATGATGGTGCCGCTCACTCCGCTCTCTACGCAGCTCTTGAAGAAAGCCTCAATGCCGTAGTGCATGATTGGGTTCAGATAACCCATCAGCACGAGTGGAAGCTGCACTTCATCCTTGATTTCCTTCAGCTGGGCGAAGAGTTTCTTCACCGTCATTCCGTTCTTCAGAGCCACGGTTCCGGCACTCTGGATAACAGGACCATCAGCCAACGGATCACTGAAAGGGATTCCTACCTCAATCATATCTATCCCCTTGCGCTCCATCGCCTTAATTACATCACCGGTACCTTCCAAAGTTGGGCATCCGGCGCAGAAATACAAGCTCAAAAGCTTGCGGTCTTTATTGTTTGCAAATAATGCATTTATCTTATTCATTTTTTTACTTTTTTATTTTTTTACCTTTTTACTTTTTTACCTTTAAAAGGAATTCCTTGAGTTTCTCTACATCCTTCAGTCCCGGTTCTATCTCAAACCTGGAATTGAGGTCGATTCCTACGCATCGGGGATGGTGGAAAGACAGGATGCGGGAAGCATCTTCCGGACCGATGCCGCCACTCAACAGGAATGGAACATCGCCATCATATTCATCCAGTACCTGCCAGTCAAACTGCTGACCACTTCCGCCCACCGTCTTACATTTGGTGTCGAAAAGGAAGTAGTCAACAGCGCCTACATACTCCTTATATTTCAGAATGTCCCCGGCAGTGGAAACACTAATGGCTTTGATTATCTTCATATTCCCCTTTGCTGCACGCAGCTGCTTACACAGTTCCCTGCTCTCGCTTCCATGCATCTGCACCGCATTCAGAGAGAATGAATGAATCTTATCTAACATATTGGAAATGGAATCATTCACGAAGACTCCCACTCGGCACACATTGCGGTCAGCATCAGAGCGAGCCAGCACATGACTGGCATACCGTGGAGACTTAGGATAAAAGATAAATCCCATCATATCAACGCCGAGTTGCGCAACCTGCTTTACATTATCAGGTTCACGCATTCCACAAACCTTTACTAACATTTTCTTTATTGTTTCAACTGCTTAATACACTCTTGAAGCGCCACGCCCGGGTCTGCCTGTTTCATGAACTGTTCGCCCATCAGGAAACCTCTGAAGCCGCCTTCTTCTCTCAACCGGAGAACCGTCTGCGGGTTGGAGATGCCACTCTCGCTCACCCTGCACACATCCTTCGGAAGTTTCTCTGCCAATCTGAAGCTGTTCTCCACATCCGTAAAGAAGGTTCCAAGATTTCGGTTGTTGATGCCATACATATCCGGTTCCAGTTCAGCATACTCGAAGTCGCGCTCATTATGCATCTCGAGCAGTACCTCCATGCCCAGCTGGTGTGCCATGTTCATGAGTTGCTTACACTCCTCCTTGGTCAGGCAGGCCGCAATGAGCAGCACGGCAGAAGCTCCGCAGTATCTCGCCTGCAGCAGCTGGTATTCCTCTACTACGAAGTTCTTATATAAGATAGGTAGGGTAACGCCCACATGGCGCGCCTCCTGAATATACTCATCATATCCTCCGAAGTAATCAATGTCGGTGAGGATGCTGAGCGCCGAGGCTCCGTTCTGCTGGTAGGCGAGCGGGATGATGCTCGGCTTACCTTCCTGTTTGATCCAGCCCTTGGAAGGCGATTTGCGCTTGAATTCAGCGATGATTCCCGTCTCCGAGTTCATCAGCGACTCCTTCATGCTTCCTCCCGGCACATTTCCCCCGTCTTCCTGCATTTTCTGCTCGGTGAGGGTTATCATCTGCCGTGGCTGGATAAAGCGCTTGCGCTGCTCAATCTCGATTCTTTTATGAGCCACAATTTCCTCTAAAATATCAGCCATTTTTTTCGTTTTTTTTATTTAAGATAAAGACTTTGGAGATCAGCGATGGAATCGCTGGGAACGGGGGCGCAAAGGGGGACAAAGGGGTTAAGGCTCTTTTTACCTTTTTACCCTTTTACCTTTTTACCTTTAAAGCCCCTTTAACTGTTGATCTCTACGAACTTCTTGAAGGTAGCGAGTGCCTTACCCGAGTCAATGCTCTCTCTTGCTATCTCCACACATTCCTCAATGCTCTTCTGACCCTTCTCCATCACCTGGATGCCGAAGGCTGCATTGGCGAGAACGATGTTCTTCTGGGCTGGGAGGGCACGGTTTTCAATCACTGCATCAAAGATATCCTTAGCCTCTTCCTCGGTTGCTCCGCCTCGCACCTCTTCCGGTTTGGCTATCTCGAAACCGAGATCCTGAGGCTTGAAGATCTTCTCATAGTTGTTGGTGGTTACCTTGAAGTCGCCGGTGAGTGAAATTTCATCATATCCGTCGATGCTGTTAACAATGCCGAAATCAATGCCTAGTTTCTGGTAAACCTGGTTGTAAAGGCGCATCTGGTCGAGATTGGCTACACCCAGCAACTGGCACTTAGGCTGACTAGGATTAACAAGAGGACCTAACAGGTTGAACACGGTAGGAAACTGCAAAGCCTTGCGGATAGGACCTACAAACTTCATTGCCTTGGCGAAGAGCTGGGCATGAAGATAAACGATGCCTGCCTCGTTGATGCTGCGGTTCAGCTTATCTATATCATCGGTAAACTGGACACCGTGGTTCTTGATGACGTTGCTGGCACCGCTCACCGAAGTAGCCGCATAGTTGCCGTGCTTTGCCACCTTGTAACCCGCACCCGCAATGACGAAGCAGGAAGTAGTAGAAATGTTAAAGGTGTTCTTGCGGTCGCCACCGGTTCCCACCACGTCAATGTAGCGGTCGCAATCCAGGATGGCTGGCACGCCTGTGGCAAGAATTCCGTCACGGAAACCGAGCAGTTCATCTACCGTTACGCCTCTCATCTGCAAACCGGTGAGCAGGGCTGTAATCTGTTCCTCAGGAAATTCACTCTTGGTGATTCCTACAATGATGTCTCGGGTTTCCTCACGAGAAAGTTCCTCGTGGTTCAACATTCTGTTCAAAATGTCCTTCATTTCCATAGTTAATATCTCCTATATTTTTTGTTTTTATTTTTCGTTGTAAAAGAAAAGGGGCCTGTCGTAAGTTACGGCAGGCCCCTAGTATATTATGTTGTTCACATCCACATACGGCGTCTCGACTCACGACTTTTGGAATCTTGAGTTACGCCACCACCATGATGTAGATACGAATGTATTCATATTGCTTTTTCTTTTAATTGTTTGTTACTACCAAAAACGAGGCGTTTCTTTCTTTTTAACGAAAAGATTCTCCTTCGTTCTTCATTTCTACTGCAAAAGTACAGTTTTTCTTTTAAACTACAAACTTTTTGTCGAGAAATTTTAAGATTTAACACTATTTTATCATCCAGCGCCCCTTTTTCTCCACTTTCGTCTCACGTTTTCTCCACTATACCTTATTATATATAGGGAGAAAGAAAAAGAAAAAATTATTTCGCCGGAATGTAATAAATTTCCCAACACGCCGTTATTTATTTAGAGAACAGGTTACGGAAAGAGGAAAACTCATCCTCAAGACATGCCCGTTCTGAAATCAACAAATAACAAGAAGTATTATTCAAATTTAAAGATTCACGCCTATGAAGCAAGTATTTACACCAAAGAAAATGAGACCTTCGGCTCAGACCATCTACTTCATCAAGCAGATAGCCTACTCCTATCATACCATGGTGCAAAATGGGAAGCTAAAGGTGTGCTATCCTAACTAAAAGAAGAAGAAAGATGAAAACAATGGTATCCCCTTCATTGCTCTCAGCCAACTTCATTGACCTGAAGAGTGATATAGAGATGATTAACAAGAGTGAGGCCGACTGGCTCCACCTCGATGTGATGGATGGTGTCTTCGTGCCCAACATCTCGTTCGGCTTCCCTGTGATAGAAGCCGTAAGCAAGGTGTGCACCAAGCCCCTCGACGTCCACTTTATGATACAGCACCCGGAAAATTACATTGAGCAGACTGCCAAGCTCGGTGCCATGATGATGAACGTGCACTACGAGGCCTGCACCCATCTGCACCGCACCATCCAGCAGATTCATGCAGCAGGCATGAAGGCAGGAGTTACCCTCAACCCTTCTACCCCGGTATGTGTGCTGGAAGACATCATCTGCGATATAGACATGGTACTTTTGATGAGCGTTAACCCAGGCTTCGGCGGACAGAAATTCATCGAGAACACCATCAAGAAGATAGGCCGTCTGCGCCAACTCATCAAAGAGAGCGGAAGCCAGGCACTCATCGAGGTAGATGGCGGCGTGCAGGCAGAAACTGCTCCAAGACTGGTAAAAGCCGGAGTAGACGTGCTGGTAAGCGGAAGTTATGTATTCAAGAGCACAGACCCTTATGCTACCATCCATGCCTTGAAAGAACTCCACTAATCAAGATTCAGATAAATATTGTGCTCCTTAGCCATCTTGCGGAGGTTAAGGAGCGCATAACGCATTCTTCCCAGACTCGTATTGATGCTCACATTGGTACACTCGGCTATATCCTTGAAAGACATCTGCTGATAAAAACGCATATAAACCACTTCGCGTTGTGGAGCCGGCAGAAAGTCTACCAGTTTCTTCACATCACGGAGCACCTGTTTGCGTACCATCTCCTGCTCAGCACAGTCTGCCTGAAAATCTTCGCCGCGCAGACAGGAAAGATCATTACCGTTCCCCTGTTCTACCATACGGAACACACACTGACTGCGATAACCATCGATAATGACATTATGCGCTATGCGCATTAACCACGAAATAAATTTGCCCGAACTGGAATACTGGCCAGCATGTAAACGACTGATTGCCTTCACGAATGTCTCCTGGAAGATATCATTCGCCAGATCCTCATCGTGAACCACGAAAAGGATATAAGAGAACAGTTTCACCTCGTTGCGGGAAAGCAACAGGTCAAAGGCTCTGTTGTCACCCCCGGCATAAGCCAGGGCCAACTCTTCGTCTGTCATTTCATTGAGTTTACTCATTTTCTTAATCTTATTTTATTCATTAAGTAAATGTCTATCCAATAGGCTACCCAGTATTTATTGCGTTAATAATGTTAATTATCGTTGCAAAGGTAACATTTTATTTTCAAAACACCAAACTTTTTTCCAAAAACATTTAATTTTAACATTACCAGCACCTGTTTTACAAATAAAATTCGTATCTTTGCAGCGATGTGTTAAACGTCAGACCCGACTAACGAATAAAACAGATCAATACAAACGAATTCATAAATACAAATAATCATAAAACTAGAACAAAGACAATGAAGAAATTCTTTAAGACCTTACTCGTTGCTCTGCTTCTCATCCCATCCTGCGCTTGGGCCGACGGATGGAACGACGCTGAATATCAGCGCATTGAACAGAGCATACAGTTGCCAGGCATCAAGCAGGCAGCTAAGAAGTATGCAATTTCTGCCTATGGAGCCAAGCAGAACGCTTCGGCTGCACAGAACCAGAAGGCTATCAACAAGCTCATCGCCCTCGTTTCTAAAAAAGGTGGCGGTACTGTAGTCATCCCGAAGGGTACCTGGCGCACAGGAGCCATTGAGATGAAGAGTTTCGTTGACCTCCACCTCGAAGAAGGAGCCGTACTGCAGTTTGCCTTCGAACCGAAACTCTATCCGCTGGTACGCACCTCATGGGAGGGCATCGCATGCTGGAACTATTCTCCATGCATCTATGCCTACAAGGTTACCGACATCGCCATCACTGGTAAAGGTACCATCGATGGAGGTGGTAACAACGATACATGGTGGCCAATGAACGGTAATGCCAGATTCGGATATAAAGAGGGCGTAACCAAGGAACACCAGAAGATGGGATCACGTGCCAGACTGCTGAAGATGGCTGAAGACGGTGTGCCTTTTGACGAACGCAAGTTCGGCATGGGACAGGGTCTCCGCCCTCAGCTCGTCAACTTCGTACGCTCTGAGCGCATCCTCATCAAGGATGTCAAGATGATCAATTCACCTTTCTGGGTGATGCACCCTCTGCTCTGCAAGAACATCACAGTAGACGGCGTAACCGTATGGAACGAAGGACCTAACGGAGACGGATGCGACCCTGAAGCATGCGAGAATGTACTCATCCAGAACTGTATCTTCCACACCGGCGACGACTGCATCGCCATCAAGAGCGGACGAAACAACGACGGTCGTCTCTGGAACCAACCATCCAGAAACATCATCATCCGCAACTGCCGGATGGAAGACGGACATGGTGGCGTAGTCATCGGTTCCGAGATTTCAGGCGGATGCGAGAATGTATACGCCGAAAACTGCGAGATGGACTCTCCTCATCTGGAGCGCATCCTCCGCATCAAAACCAACAACTGCCGCGGCGGACTCATCCAGAACATCCACATGCGCAAGGTTACCGTAGGCCAGTGCAAGGAAGCCGTGCTCAAAATCAACCTCGACTATGAGCCAAAAGAGGCTTGCTACCGCGGATTTGAACCTACTGTGCGCAACGTGAGCATGGAAGATGTTACCTGCCAGAAGAGCAACTACGGTGTGCTCATCATCGGTGGAAACAAAATAGAAAACGTATACGATATCCATGTAAAGAACTGTAAGTTCGATGGTGTCATCAAGCAGCCTGTCAAGATGACCGGCAAGACCCGCGATGTGAAGTTCGACAACCTCATCATCAACGGTTCCCTGGTTCTCAACAAGGAAGACCATCCTTACCAGACCTATTCAGAGTGGCTCACCCACAGCGAGATGCAGCGCACTCCCCACCCATACAACCTCGACTTCAGCCCGAAGAAACCTCGCTGGAGCTACGTGATGGGCATTGAGATGGAAGGCATGCTCGACACCTACCTCCACTACAAAGACGGAAAGAGCACCTTCAAGGGAGCTGATGCCGAAGCCAACAACGAGGCTATCATCAACTACCTGAAAGAATATCCAGCCAAGATGATTGACGAAAAAGGAAACATCACAGGCTACCAATATGAGGATTTCAACCTCGACAATGTGCGCACTGCGAAGTTCATCCTCCGCATGCACAACCTCTTCCCTAGCAAGAGCAGCGAACTGGCACTGAAGACTCTCTTCAAACAGCTTAAGAACCAGCCTCGCACCAAGGAAGGCGTTTACTGGCACAAGGCTATCTACGCCAACCAGGTATGGCTCGATGGTATCTTCATGGGTCTGCCTTTCTACTGCAACTACGCCGTACAGAACCTCAAGCCTAAGAAGGCGAAGAAGATTCTCGACGATGCGGTAGACCAGATTGTGAAGACCGACCTGCGTACCTACGATGAGAAGACCCAACTCTGGAAACATGCATGGGACGAGACCCACAGCCAGTTCTGGGCAAACAAGGAAGACGGAAAGAGCCAGCATACCTGGGCAAGAGCCCTCGGATGGTACGTCATGGCAATGACCGAATGCCTCGATGCCATGCCTGAAGATTATGCTCGCCGCGGCGAAATCATCACCTTATTAAATAAGGCAATGAAGAGCGTGGTGAAATATCAGGATAAGAAGACGGGTGTATGGTACGATGTGATGGATGTAAAGGATCCTCGCAACTACCTCGAGAGCACCGCTTCAAGCATGTTTGCCTATGTTCTCCTCAAGGGTTACCGCATGGGATACCTCGGCAAGGAATATCAGGAAGCAGGTATCAAGGCTTATGAGGGAATTCTGAACAACTTCATCCAGGTAAATCCTGACAAGACCATCAGCCTTACCCGCTGCTGTGCTGTCAGCGGACTCGGTCCTGGCCCTGGTCCATACGTCAAGAAGCCAAACTTCAAGCGCGACGGCAGCTTCGACTATTACATGAGCGAACCTATCCGCGACAATGATGCCAAGGGCGTAGGTCCTTTCATCTGGGCTAGTTTGGAAATGGAAATACAGGGACTGAATAAGTAAACTGCTAAGATTTGAATACATCATTTTAAAAATGAATAACAAGAAGATATTAACAAGTATGGCAGCAGCACTTATGAGTGCTGCTGCTTTGGCACAAGCTCCTGCCTTTCCAGGCGCAGAAGGTCACGGAAGATACGTAACCGGCGGAAGAGGCGGAAAAGTAGTACATGTAACCAACCTCAACGACAGCGGTACCGGTTCTTTCAGAGAGGCAGTAAAGTCTGGTAATAGAATCATTGTCTTCGATGTGGCTGGCGTTATCGCCCTGAAGTCTGATCTCAAGATAGGTGACAACATCACCATTCTCGGACAGACTGCTCCTTCTCCGGGCATCACTCTCAGATATTACACCGTCCAACCGGGCAGCAACAATATCATCCGTTTCCTCCGCATACGCCGCGGACAGGAGAAGAACATCAATGACGGTGCGGATGCTACCTGGCAGCGCAACAAGACCGGCATCATCTTCGACCACTGTTCCTTCAGCTGGAGCATCGATGAGGTGGCTTCATTCTACGACAACAACAATTTCACCATGCAGTGGTGTACCGTTGCCGAAAGTCTCACCAATCCGGGCCACTCTAAGGGAGCACATGGTTACGGAGGTATCTGGGGCGGTAAGCTCGCCAGCTTCCACCACAACTTCGTAGGCCATCTCATGAACCGCGGTCCCCGTTTTAATGGTGCAAGATACGGATGGACAGGCTACACCAGCAACAAGGATTACGCTACCTACCAGTGGAAGAATACCGTGCAGGCAGAAAACGTAGACTTCCGCAACTGCGTGATGTACAATGCGCAAGGTACCTGCTACGGAGGTCCGGGCGGTGGACAGATCAACATCGTGAACAATTACTACAAGGCTGGACCTAGCCAGGGACTTAAAGGAACTACTCTGAATGGTCTCAAGGTAGATGTAAGCACAGGCAAGGAACGTGGCAGTCAGGAACGTATCACCTTGGTTACCTTATCTACCAGTAGTAATTCCGACAAGAATCATCCTGAGTTCTTCGACATGACCAGCCGTTACTTCATCAACGGAAACACCACAGAAACCACCAAGGGTTCTGTTACCCAAAACAAGGATTGGAAAGGTATCAGCTACGACAAAGGCATTCCAAGCCTGAACGGAGAATACTACAGTCCGGATGCCAAGAACTTTTATGGTGACAATGTTGTCCACGTAACCATCAGCGGCAAGTCTTGTGTCAAGATCAAGATGGATGCTCCTGCTCCTACAGGAGATGTTACCACCCATTCTGCTGCCGAAGCATTCAGTAAAGTACTGGCATACAGCGGTGCCTCTCTCTACCGCGATGAGATTGATGCACGTTACATGGAAGAGGCAAAGACTGGTACAGCCAAGTACAAGGGAAGCATCACCAATTCACCTGGCATCATCGACAAGGTATCAGATGTAAACGGCTACACCGAGGCAAGCTTCGGAAAGGGCACTCGCCCTGCCGACTTCGACACCGATAAGGACGGCATTCCAGATGCATGGGAGACTGCCAACGGCTTAGATCCAAACGACGCCACAGATGCCCTCACCTACTCGCTTGACAGCAAAGGTTACTACACCAACCTTGAGGTTTACGCCAATTCGCTGGTTGAGGACATCATGAAGCAGGGCAATGCCGATGCAGAGAACAAGGTAGATGAATACTATCCTGCATGGAAGAATCCTACAGGCATCTTGCAAATCACCGGTTCCAATCCAAGTGAGTTGGTCAAAGTAACGTATTACAGCCTCAACGGCACCCTCCTTTCTGCTCCTCAAAAAGGAATCAACGTCCGCAAGATGTTGTTTCAGAACGGAAAGACCGTAGTGGATAAGGTAATAAAGGAATAAAACTTCTTATAAAACAAAAAAGGGCATCCCCTCGTTTGGGAATGCCCTTTTGTTTTATATGTATATACAATCTGTTACTTTACATACTTCTTACCGTTCTTGATAACAATACCCTTTGCAGAAGAAGAAACCTCCTGACCAGCCATGTTATAGGTCTTACCATTCTTCTTGGCTGCAGCAGCGTTTACAGAAGAGATACCGGTTGTACCATTAGATGCAACAACAATACTTGAAATCACATATCCACCAGCTGATTCCTTAAGAACAACGGTTTCTGCTGTAGCTTTAACCTTGATTTCTTTAAAATCGTAATTCTTGTCATATGCTGCAAAAGAAGGCATACTACCTACAATTTCACCACCTTCCTGCAAAGAGAAGCTAGATGCAGTAGAACCTTTAGATGCAACCTTAATGGTCAATTCCTGTCCTGCTGTTAAACCAGTAATCTCGAGCAAAACACCTTTCGCTTGAATACGAAACACGGTTTCCTTAGGTATATCAAATATATTTTCCTTTGTTTTTGAATTTTTGTATTTAAAAGATACAGGAGTATTCTTGAGAGAAAGAGCATAGTATTCACTCTTACTAGCTTTCAAGAGATCGAATTTCTTTCCAGTTGTATCCCATTTGTATTCATCTTCAGAATACTCAAAATTATCTTGCGACAAGTTCTCAAAAGAATAAGTTGTCTGCGCATTAACACTAGCAGCCAAAGCTACGGCTGCGATAAGAGTAAAGAATTTCTTCATAATCGTTTTATTTTAAGTTTATATATTATTAATTAGTTGATGAATAACTGTATTGCAGTTTAATTCATTTGCTAGTTTATTTCGGTGGCAAAAATAATAAATCATTTTGAGAATCTCGGAAAAATGTGAACCAAAATGAGCTAAAACTACGAAAACGATTACGTAAATCCAAACGTCAAGTACCAGAATATAAGAGAGTTTTAGCTAGCAGAAGCCAAACGGGCTGAAGAGACAGCAGCCCCTTCAGCCCGTTGCAGAACTATATACTAAAGTACAGTATTTTATCCTTCCTTTATCTTCCAATCACTAATTGTCCGCTGATTACTATCGTAATTAACACCAATTTTGAACAAGCGTTTACCATCAGCAGAATATGGAATCAGATATCCCTTTTCGAATATCATCATTAGGTACACCTATAGTATATACTCCAATAATAGGGTTATATTTTTTTATTGAGAGAATTCCAAATTGATAAAGGAAAGGAATTATGTCTGACTCCCCAAAAGGAATTTCAGGCAAATCCCCAATATTATAATTCTTAGCAACATCAAAATTACAAAGGTACTCATTTACTGTTTTATGGATGTATAAATCGGAAAACCAGTAAGGAGCAATCTTTCGTGCATTCAGTGCCTTTACCAGACTGAACGTATTGAAAACATCCTCTGATTTCTCACTGAAATGATAGCCGTCATAGAATCTTGTCAGCTCTGCCAGGCACTCCTCATACGTCATACCCAGGTCTTCTCCCAATGCCTCAATATCCGGTTTCATCTGAGTGGTAAGTTCCTTTTTGCTGATACCGCAGATAGCCGAATACTGGTCGAACAAGCTGATATTGTCGAGGTTATTCAGCTCGCTGAAGATGCTGAGCTGCGAGAACTTGGTGATACCCGTGATGAAGGTAAACTCCAGGTATGGGTCGAGCTTTTTCAGAGGACTGTAGAAGTTCTGCATGATACGGCGGAGGGGCTGCAGGTTCTCCTTCTCATGTACCACATCCAGCAATGGGGCATCATATTCATCGATGATGACAACCGCCTTTTCGCCCGTTTGCTCATAAGCACGCTTTACGATACCATCCAGTCTTTCATTAGGATATTTTTCACCTTCTCCCTTACCGTATAGCTTTTCATAGGGCAAAAGCTGTAGATTCAGATAACTGTTCAAGGCATCAGCATCAAAGTGCTTGGCACCGCTCATATCAAAATGAAGCACAGGATGCTTCACCCAATCCTTCTCATAATCAGCTATTGCCAATCCCTCGAAGAGTTCCTTTCTACCCTCGAAATAAGCTTGAAGAGTAGAGGCAAAGAGCGACTTTCCGAATCGTCTTGGACGACTCAGAAAGACATACGACATCTGTTTTTCTCTGAAATCCACGATATATTGGGTCTTATCTACATAGAGATAACCTTTCTCACGGAGTTTTTCGAATGTCTGTATCCCCACAGGGTATTTATTTACTATTTTTGCCATAATCTTACAAACTTTACGTTTTGCGCGGCTAAATTACAAAGAAAATCTGAATTAACCAAAGAAAAAATCAAATAACTTAACTTTCACTTATCAAGAAATGAAAGGAGATAAGGAAGTACTGTAAAGATAGCAAGAGGGTGCGCCATAGCTTATGACGCACCCTCTATATATCTTATAATGAAAGATGAGGAGAATTAATCCCAAAGACTGCCGTTGCTTGGACGGGCAAGAACTTCAATTTCTTTATCAATGGTTTCATCAGATAGCGTAGGACTTGGAGTTGTTCCACTACCTGCCAAGATAACACCAACCTCAACTTCTGTAACTTCCATAACTGGCTTAATATATTTTTTCATCTTTATTTTCTTTTAAAATTCAACGTGTTTGTTATAAATAGTAAAGTTTAGTAAACAGCAAAGGCGATTACTTCTTGATCATCTTCTTGCCGTTGCAGATAACAATGCCCTTGTAGTCCTTGCCTACTCGCTGTCCAGAAAGAGAGTACATGATGCCATCAGCCTTCACGCTATTCTGATGGATTGCCTGAATACCAGTAGTATTTCCACCAATACCGATGGAATAATACTTAGCAGGGGTTGTTGAAGGAATCTCCAAATATGCCTTGTTTGCAGGAATTGTAACAGTATTTGCGACCTGATAGAAACCTACACCATTAGAAGCCTTATTTGCCAAGCAGTAAATGTTCTCAGCACCTATCTTATTACCATCAGAAGGCCTCAAATCTGTATCAACAGTTGTAGCCTCTCCTTTAGCTGCAGTCAAAGTATACTCCTTTGCTTCGCCCTTTAAAAGTACAGCTGTACTTGCAGGTACTACACCATCGATTTTATTATAAGTAAGCTTGCCATTTGTATACTTTACGGCATAAGCCTCCAAATCATCTGCTGAATAATCAACTGGGTATGAAGCTGCAAATGTAGCGAAACCAGCATCAGTGATAGAAACTTTTTCATTTACTGAATACTTAAATCCAAAGAAACCAATCTTTGAGCCTAGAGCCATCAAATAATAGGTATAGCCAGCTTTTACATTAAAAGTTACTGTACCATTGGACTTTATCGTCAAACAATTATTTACTGTTGTTTTACCATCAGTTTTTTTATTGGTTCCAAGTGTTTGCGATTCTAGTCCTTCGTCAGAAGGAAGATTATATGTATAATCGGTGACTCTAGCAAAATCGGCTCCAACTAAGCACAACTCTTTAAACTTATCTATTTGGATACCAACAATAATAGTTCCATCATTAGTTGGCTCAAACTTAAGATAAGCACCTGTAGGTTCATTTTTTCCATCAAATTGTGCAGGGGCTCCTGTTTTAGTAATTGAAACATAATTTTCAAAATCCGAATCAGCCCAATTAGCAGTTTTCTTACCCGCATTAAACACATTTCCATCATTAGCCATGTAATATGCTGTAATATTAGGCACTTTAGAAATTTTGTAACCAGGTGTAAATGTTTCGCCATTTGCTACCGCATAGGTACCTTGCGCATACATACTCGTCGCCATAAACAATGCGACAATAAAAGTAAATAAGTTCTTCATCTTTTAATAGTTTTAATTGATATATTAATATAAATTTGTTTGAAATTCGTTTGTTTTCGCCTGCAAAAGTACGACTTAATTCTCATTTGGCAAAAGGAAAGAGAGATAAAAAGGCGGAAATGTACGAAAACGATTGCGTAGCTTTTACAACAAAATTGAATCAAAAAGCTCTTAAATAGAAATAATAAGTGTAATTTTGCACCAATAAAATAAAAGAAGTAAACAATAAAATAAAGTATAACAACCTAAAAGGCAAACAAATGAAAAGAAATCTACTAAGATTGGGGCTTCTCAGCCTGTTGCTTGTCTTTGCTTTCATCGCAAAGGCACAAAATGTCACTGCTGTTTGGGACTTTCAGAAAAATCTTCCTGAGGGTATCAACACTGCAGCTAACTTTCAAGGTAAGGAGGGCGACCTCGCTTCTACCGTAGAAGGCATCACCATGCACGTCAACGCTACACAAGGTAAGTTGAAGGGCAGACAATCTGATGCACAGTTTAACACAGGAACCATCCTGCAGATTCCGGTAAAATCAGCCAAAGATGTAGTTACCGTAACAACTTTTCCTAACTACCACAACCTTACCGTAGGCGGAAAAGCAGCTACTGCAGACGTAACAGAATACAACGCAACATCTGCCGAAGTAGCTAAAGGATATGTAGAAGTTGTTGCTACAGGCGGCTGCTACCTCTATCAGATTAAGGTGGTACACGTAAGCGCCATCCAGGAGAAGGCTCTCTACACTACCAACTTCACCAATTGGAAGAAGGTAGATGGCAAAACAGCCAACAACACCGTAGTAGACCTCAAAACTCTCTATAGTAAAGAGGCATTTAGCATGACTCTTAATGGCGTTGAGATAAATCCAACAGGAACAAACGCTAAGTTCGCTGACCGTACTGGTTATATGAAGACCCTAAAGTACACTGGCGAATACTCTACAGCCGAACCAAGCGCAGTAACCTCTCCATTGGCAAGCATCACCAAGATTATGCTCCATCAGGCAGCTACAGGTGGCACACGTGGTATCAAGGTTTCTGTAAAGGGCGACGGCGATGCAGACTGGGTAGCTATCCACAACGTATCCATTGTAACCACAAGCGGAGAAGATCTGACACTCCACGTAAACCGTACCAACTGCCAGATTAAGTTCGAGAACTTCAAACTCAACCAGAACGCATACGTTACCGACCTCGCTATCTACGGAAATGTAGATATGAGCAAGACTCCAATGCTCGGCACTTTCAGCCTCAACGGCACCAACTATTCTGCCGTTGACATCTTCAATGAAGACGCATCAGGCAAGCAGCTCGCTACCCTCCTCGTTTCAAAGAAGGCAAACCTCATCAGCGAGACCAATCCACTGACAGACATCGTTGCTGCTAACGGAACCATTAAGAGCACGACCTATACTACCACCGGCGAAGGTGCAGACCAGAAGACTGTTGTAACCATCGTTGTAGAATCTAAGGGAGATGAAGTAACTTACGAGCTCACCGTAGGCTTCAAGCCAGGCTTCACCCTCACCTATTATAATATAGACGGCACAACAGCTATCGGAACCCAGAAGGTGGAGCAGGATGCCAACATAGAGAAATTCCAGGAAGGCATGGAAGACAAGGTAACCGTAGCCGAAGGCAAGAAATTCCGTGGCTGGGCTACCGACCTGAAGAAAGACAGCAAGAAGTTCACCACCTCTTCTGTCATTACAGCAGACGCAAACCTCTATGCAGTCGTTACAGATATTGAGACCGCAAGTGAAACAGTCCGTTACGATTACGACCTCCAGAAGGAAGGATTCGACATCAACGACCACGAGGCAATCTCTGTAGAAGGCAAAGGCAAGTGGCATGATACCACACACGGCTGGATTTTTACTGCTGGCGACAAGATAAAGATTCTGATGGGCGGTAAGGGTTACATCAAGATGAATCTCTGCAAGTTTTCAAACGCGGGCGACATCACACTGACTGCCCCTGATGGCACTACGATAGCAAGTGTAGATGCCATGACAAGCACAGATGGTATCAGCACAATTCTGCAGAATACCTCTACAGCAAGCGGCGAGTACACACTTACCTTCGCAGCCAACGCTTACCTCCATAGTCTCAGCATCGTGAACATGACAGAACCAGCCTATACCCAAGAAGGCAACTGGTACACAGTAAAGACTGGCAATGCACAGAGTTTCATCACCACGCTTGAAACCGTCAATGCAGCTAATGCAGCAGCAGATGCTCCACGTTCTTACATCTTCTTGCCAAACGGCACATACGATTTGGGCGACAAGTGCCTCACTCTGATTAGCGGCAACAACATCTCTATCATCGGCGAGAGCATGGACAACACCATCATCGTCAACAAGCCAGCTATAGAGAACGAAGGCATTGGCACCACAGCCACCCTCCTCAACCAGAGCAACAACCTCTATCTTCAGGACATCACCCTGAAAGATGCGCTCGATTACTATAAGACAGGAGCAGCCGGTCGTGCAGTCTGCCTTCAGGATCGTGGTACAAAGACCATCTGCAAGAATGTGAAGATGCTATCTTACCAGGATACCTACTACAGCAACGAACCAAACGGCAAGGGACAGTTCTACTTTGAAGACTCAGAGATTCACGGAACAGTAGACTACATTTGCGGTGGTGGTGATGTATATTTCAACCGCGTACTCTTCGTCAACGAAAGCCGCAAGGAAAACGAGAAGAATGGTACTGACGTAATTGCTGCACCTAACAGCAAGAGCGAATGGGGATACATCTTCAAAGACTGTACCATCGAAAACAAGGCTACAAACTTCAGTCTCGGCCGTTCATGGAACAACATTGCCCGACTCACCTGGCTCAATACAACCATCAACCAGAAGGATGAAATCCTGAACGATGGCACGAAGTACACTTACTTCAACATCGCAGCTATGGAGACAGCTATTGCTGACAAGTTCCGCCTCGATGTGTTGAAAGATGCAGAGGGCAACACCTTCTCTCCTGCTGAAAAGATGGTACTTTTCAAAGATAAAAACGGAAAAGCAAAAGAAGCAGAGGAGAACATCATTCTGACTGCAGAAGAAGCTGCAACATACACCCTCGATGCTGTATTCGGTGACTGGAAGCCAGCCAACCTCTCTGCTCAGACAGTGGCTACAGCGGCTACATTGGGCAACGACAAGCTTTCATGGACAGGTGATGCCCAGATGTATCTCGTAGCAAAAGACGGCAAGTTCTTCGCCCTGACCACAGAGAAATCAATAAACCTCAACGGCGAGAAGGGAACATTCACCGTACGTGCAGCCAACCAGATGGGTGGTTTCGGTGCAACAGCCAATTCAGTAAGCACCGGCATCCACAACATCGCCACAGCTACAGCAGCAGTCATCAAGACCGCCATCTATGCAGCCGACGGCACCCAGCTCTCAAATCTTCAGAAGGGTATCAACATCATTGTGAAGACCCTGGCAGATGGCAGCAAGAAGACAAGCAAGGTCATCGTAAAGTAAAGAAACAGAGACTTTAAGTAAATTGATTGACAGATAACATTCGGAGTGCAATATCCCCATCCTCATTCAGAAGGGTGCCGGATATTGCACTTTTTTGTTCCCTCAGCTTCTGAAACAGCAGAAACGGAAACAGAGAAAACAGACCGTCGAAATGTAAAAAACAGAGTATTTACGCAAAAACCTGTAAACGTTTACGTTATTTTTTACCCCCAATATACCTATATTCTCATATTTTTTATATACTTTTGCAACAAGAAAACCAAGACTTAGCTATTGCTACGCATCCAGGTTGCCCCATCGGAGCCTTCGGGTTCCAAGAGGAACATCCCTTCAGCAAGCATCTGCTCAGAACTGGAATTCTACTTAAAAACATTAAGAAAAAACATTAGAATATTAGTAATTTAGAATAAGTTTTATCTAAACCTAAAGTGTATGTCTGGTAATTTTAGAAAAAAGAAAATTGCTTTGGCAGGCGCACTGATGTTCGTAGTAACAAGTGTATCTGCACAAACAGTAAAAGGCGTTGTTACTGACAATACGGGCGAGCCAATCATCGGCGCATCTGTCATGGAGGTAGGTGTAGCGGGCAATGGTGGCGTGACCGACATTGACGGTAACTTCACAGTAAACTTAAAAGGCAAAAGCAAGAAACTGAAGATTTCATACATTGGTATGAAAGCTAAGGAAGTAAGCGTTGCAGGTAAAGAATCAATCGATGTAAAACTTGAGGATGACAACACCACCCTCAACGATGTCGTAGTAATCGGTTATGGTACTGTTAGAAAGAAAGACCTCACAGGTTCTGTATCTTCTATCAGCGACAAGCAGATTGCCAACATTCCTGTATCTAACGTGAGCGAGGCGATGACCGGTAAGATGGCAGGTGTAAACATCACTACCACAGAAGGTTCACCAGATGCTGACGTGAAGATTCGTGTGCGTGGTGGTGGTTCTCTTTCACAGGACAACTCTCCTCTCTACATCGTAGACGGTTTCCCAGTAAGCTCTATCAGCGACATCGCTCCTAGCGAGATTCAGAGCATCGACGTTTTGAAGGATGCTTCATCTACAGCCATCTATGGTGCCCGTGGTGCCAATGGTGTTATCATCGTAACAACCAAGAGCGGAACTGAGGGTAAGACTCAGGTAAACTTTAATGCTTCTCTCGGCTACAAGAAGGTTACAAAGTTGATCAAGACTCTTGATCCTTATAACTTTGCATACTCTCTTTATGAAGTTGGTGCAACAAACTATGGTAACTACAGCGACCTCGATATCTGGAAGTCTGTAGAAGGTACAGACTATCAGGACGAAGTATTCGGTCGTACAGGTAACCAAAAGCAGTATAATGTAAGCGTTAGCGGTGGTACTAAGGATATCAAGTATAACATTGGCTTCTCTCATAACGACGAGAAGAGTATCATGCTTGGTTCTGGTTATGCAAAGAACAACGTTAACGCAAAACTCAACGCTAACTTAAACAAGTGGTTGTCACTCGACTTCAATGCTCGTATGGCATTCACCAAACTTGATGGTCTGAATGGTGGTGCTGACACAAATGAAAGCAACGCAGCCAACTCTATCGTTGCCAATACCGTAAAGTTCTGGCCAGTATATCCTCTTACAGATAGCGATGAGGACGAGGAGAACTCAACATCAGTAGAACGCAATCCTATCGAGCGTATTTATGATTCTTATAAGTATCAGGAGCGTTTCCAGCAGAACTACAACGTAGGTTTGAACTGGAAGCCTTTCAAGAATATCACCTTACGCTCAGAATTTGGTTATCGCTGGGATTACAACAATACCGATCAGGTTTGGGGTTCTAATGCCACAACCAATTCAAAGTACGGCTACAATGGTCAGCCACAAGCTGTGTTTACTAAGGTAAGCAAGAAGAACTGGCGCAATGCCAACACTATCACTTACGATAACAGCAAGCTTTTCGGAGGCCGTGACCATATCAACGTATTGTTGGGTCAGGAATGGAGCAGCAGCGAGCAGACTACAAGAAATGCCATATCTGTTGCTTACCCAGCATCTTTTGGTATTGATGACGTTTTGTCAAATACTGGTGCAGGTACTGCCCTTCCAAACGAAGGAACTATCGCTGCCGATGAGAACATCCTCTCATACTTCGGTCGTATCAATTATACATTGAATGATAAGTATCTGGCAACATTCACTATGCGTGCTGATGGCTCTAGTAAGTTTGGCAGCGGCAACCAGTGGGGCGTATTCCCATCTTTAGCTTTGGCATGGCGTATGTCTGACGAATCATTCCTGAAAGGTGCTTCTAAGTGGCTCTCTAACTTGAAGGCTCGCTTGAGTTTCGGTACTGCCGGTAACAACCGTATCAATTCCGGTTTGATTTCTACCGTATACTCTATGGCTAGCAACACATCAAAGGCTCCATTCTTTGATGAGAATCGTGGTTCAATGTTGGAGCATGGAACTTATCTCTATAACCCTAACCTGAAGTGGGAAACAACTGTTACCCGTAATTTCGGTATCGACTATGGTTTCTTTAACGGACGTATCAGCGGTACTTTGGATTTCTATTGGAATACCACTAAGGACCTCTTGATGCAGACTCTGATTCCATCAAACACTGGTTATAGCTACCAGTTCCAGAACTTTGGTAAAACTTCTAACAAAGGTGTCGAGTTAGCACTCAATGCAGTCATCGTAGACAAGAAGAAGTTTGGTTTGAACTTCAACTTCAATGTTTCTTACAACAAGAACAAGATTGACGAATTGAATCTTGAGAATCCATGGCAGAGCAGTAACTGGAGTGGTTCAACCATCTCTAAGTATGAAGACTTCCGTGTAGAACAGGGCGGCCGACTTGGTGAGCTCTGGGGTTACAAGATGAATGGTTACTATACAGTATACGACCCAGCTACAGGCACCGGCGATTTGGTTCTCAATGCCAAGGGTAAGTGGGAATTGGCTGATGGAGTAAAAGACAAGAGCAAGGACATCTTCGGCGGTACCTACTACCCTGGTGGTCCTAAGGTACAGTGCGACGAAAATGGTAATCCTATCAAGCAGCGTCTTGGAAATACCGTTCCTACAACAACTGGTGGTTTCGGTTTCGACGGTCACGTAGGCAACTTCGACTTCAATGTGTTCTTCAACTACTCTCTTGGCAACAAGATTGTAAACGGAACCAAGCTGGCTAACGCCTTCTATTCAGGTTCTAACAAGAAGTACAACCTTGTAGATGACTTTACCCTCGACAAACGTTACACATGGATTGACCCTAACAATGGTTTGAACCTTGGTAAGATTTCTACATCAACCATCACAACATATGGTGGCACAGAAGAAGTTATGGCTCGCTTGAACGAGTTGAACCAAGGCAAGAGCATCTACAATCCAGCTGCCGTTACAGCCATGCAGTTGACTGATTATGCTGTAGAAGACGCTTCATTCCTGCGTTTGCAGAACGTAACTATTGGCTACACATTGCCAAAGACCTGGTTGAAGAACATCTTCATCAGCAACGTACGTATCTACTTCACCGGCTACAACTTGCTTTGCATGACAAGCTATAAGGGTTACGACCCTGAAGTTGACACAAGCAGCAAAAAGAATCCTATGACTCCAGGTATCGACTACGCAGCATACCCTAAGAGCCGTACATTTGTAGGTGGTATTAATGTAACATTCTAAAAAAGTAACAAAGAACATGAACAAGATATTTTCAAAAGTCTTGGTAGCTTTGGGAGCTGCAACATTAGTTTCTTGCTCAGACTTCCTTGATCAGAAGTCACCTTCTGAGTTGGAGAACTCTAATGTATATGGTTCTACCTACTACACAGGCTTACGAGTAAACAAGATATATGGCGGTTTGACTCAAGACCGTACATACTCTCAGGACCTCGCCATCGTATGGAACCTGAACAGCGACATCGAATTGGTGGATGGTCTTGGAAGTGACGCTACTAACGCTACAAGTGAGCGTGGTAACATGAACTACAATGCCGATCCAGGATGGTCTAAGATTTCTGGCGTGTGGGATGCACTCTATGGTGTTATTGAAGACGCAAACGACGTTGTTGATGGCGTAAATAACAGCGACCTGTACCAGAATGGTAGCAAGTCAGACAAAGCAACAATGGGACGCTATCTTGGTGAGGCTTTAACACTCCGTGCACAGTGCTATCTCGACCTGGTACGTTTCTTCGGTGACGTACCTTTCAAGGCAGAGTCATCAAAATCAGACCTTTCCAATGCATACCTTTATAAAATGGATCGCGACAGCATCCTTGACAGCTTAATGGTAAATCTTGATGAAGCCATCGAACTTCTTCCTTGGGCAGGTCAAGAAGGATACACTACAGAGCATGCAACCAAGGGTTATGCACATGGTCTCTTGGCACAGATTGCCTTGACACGTGCAGGATATGCTATCCGCGAAAAAGCGAAGGAAGGCTACGAGACTGCAACTTACACAGACGCAACCTACCCTACACAGCGTCCAGGTGCCGCTAAGTGTAAGGAACTGTATGAGATTGCACTCAAGCATCTCAGTGCTATCATCAAGAGTGGTTCACACAAATTGAATCCATCATTCGAAAATGAATGGTATCTCTTGAACCAGCTGACTCTTGACAAGACCTATCAGGAAAATCTCTTCGAGATACCTATGGGTAGCAATGTTACTGGTGAGTTGGGTTATACAGTTGGTGTACGCTTGAATGGCGTTACTACAGAATATGGTTATGGTAACTCTACTGGTAAATTGAAGTTGACAGCGCCTCTCCTCTACTCTTACGACAAGGCAGACCAGCGTCGTGACGTTACAGTAGCAGCATTCGAGATTAAGCAGGATGGTAAGAAGACAGTAGAGAGCATGCTTGGCAACGCTCCATTTGGTCTTTACTGCGGTAAGTGGGATGCTCGCAAGATGAACGACAAGTGGTTGGCAGACAACTTGAAGGCAACAGCTAAGCACACAACGGGTATTAACCCTGTCGTGATGCGCTACTCTCAGATTCTGCTTTGGTACGCTGAGGTTATGAACGAATTGGCTGGTCCTACAGGTCATTATGATGGTGACGCAGGTATGACTGCACTCCAGGCTCTCGCAGAAGTACACGACCGTGCTTTCAGCGACAAGGCTTTGGCAAACCACTACATCAACAACATTCCTAAAACCAAGGAAGGTCTGTTCGAAGCAATCGTACAGGAGAACGCTTGGGAGTTTGCTGGAGAAGGTTACCGCAAATGGGATTTGATTCGCTGGAATCTCTTGGCTCAGAAGATTCAGGAGTTCAAGGATACTTATATCCAGGACTTGACTGACAAGAAATATCAGGAGAAGATTTACTTCAACTATACTGATGACACAAAGACCAAGATTGACATGAGCAGTGTAACTTGGTATGGTCTCGCTGCAGACCAGTCTGAATCTGACTTCACTGGTAGTATAGATAGCTTTGGCAAGTCTAGCTTGACAAGCGGCAAGGATACTCAGGTAAACACTAACTTGCCTTCTATCAGCAGTGGTCTTGTAGGCGATAATGTACCTGTAAAGAACAGATACCTCATGCCTATTGCATCTACCACAATCTCTGCATCAAATGGTCATTTGTACAATTCTTATGGCTATAACGATTAGTACGAACTGTAAATAATAGAAATAAGATGAAAATAAAGAATATATTTGGAATGTCATTGGCCTTCTTGGCTATGACTCCAATGGTTTCTTGTACAGATAAGAACGACTGGGATGTTGACAGTGCTCACGACCGCTTGTTTGGTGTCAAGAGTTCTGCTTTGTCTGTTGACACAGATGACGACCAACCAACCAAGATTGCAGTCAATTTCTCTGCTTATGACAAGAACACAGAATACTACATCGTAGAGTTGAGCACAGACTCTCTTTATGATGACGTACCTATGGGAGGTGAGAACGCAAGAATCTTCGGTGAAGACAAAAGCATCACATCTGCTCCAGTTGACATTAACAACCTGGAAGAATACACCAAGTACTACATGCGTGTAAAAGCTATGTCTTCAACCAAGGCTGAATCAAAATGGGTATATTATAAGGATGGCGACTCTTTCCGTACTCCAGGTATCCTTCACGATGTTTTGGAGAAAGACCGCTTGGACGATAATATCCGCTTGACATGGATTCCAGGTTCTAACGTAACCACTCTTCGCTATACTTATAAGGATAGCGAGGGAGAAATCCAGACTGAGGACATCGCTCTGACAGATGCTGACCGCGAAGCTGGTGAGTATAAGATTACAGGTTTGAACTCAAATCGTTCATATACATTTAGCTTACTCAATGGAGAGAAAGTTCGTGGTTCCAAGACTGTGAAGACAGCCAAGGGATTACCTTCTGCAGATTACACTGTAAGATTGAACGAAGACCGTACAGTCATCACAAATGAAGACATCGAAGAGTGGGCTAATAAGGCATTCGAGAAGATGGAAGGTGCTTCTAATGTATCTATCACATTAGGTATCCCGGCAGGTAAGACTATCGACTTGGGTACTTCAGAAAAGGCTATCAGCATCCCAGAGGGTGTTTCTATTTCATTCTTTGGTAGAGCTGGTGAAAAGGCAACACTGAATGTAAAGAAGGCTGTATCTGTAGCAGGAAATCATGGTTACATCAGCTTTGAACACGTAAATATTGATGGACTTCAGAACACAGATGAAGGCATTTCAGGCTGCCAATATTTCATCAATGAAGATAAAGCTTGCGATATCGATTCTTTGGGATTCACCGAATGCAACATCAGCAACATGGAAAGAGCACTTGTTAACTTCAAGGCTTCTTCTGGTCAATCAGTAAACCTGCTTATCATTGACAATTGTATTTCAAATAATCATGGTACAGGTGGTTATGCATTCATTTGCATGAACAAGGGTATGGACAAGATTAACAACATCAAGTTTGTTAACTCTACATTCTCAAACATCAGTCTTGGAAAAAGTAGTGTCTTCGATTTATCAAAGGCGAAATCTTCTACAACCATAGACATAAATGCATGTACTTTCTACAATGTAGTTGGCGCAGATGGCTATTTCATCAATGCAAAAGATGCAAAACAAGGAATTAAAATTAAGATGAATAAGACAATCCTTGCAAAGACAGCCAATCCAAATGCTAGAGGTATCCAAGCTTGGGATTTGGACGCTAACAAAAATGGTGTAGTAAAACCTGATGCAACAGCTACATATCAGACCACAGACTTCAGTTTCTACAAAAACTCTTTTGAAGTTAACAAACTTGAAGTAGCATCTGGCTCAGCGTTCAAAAATGCAGCCAATGGCGAATTCTATCTCAAAAACTCAATCTTGGAGAAGGAAAAGGTAGGTGACCCACGTTGGATTAGATAAATTCAATCAAACTATATTTAAATAAAGTGCAATGCCCCATCGGCGTTGCACTTTTTTTGTTATCTCTCCCTCTCCCCCACCACCCACAAAAACTTTTTTTGTTAATTTCTTGGAAGTTACGAATAAAAAGCGTATCTTTGCAACGTAAGTTCATAATGAAGAGTGTACTACGTTTTTAGATTGTTGGATTTATAATTTGAAGCATATGGAGACTTTAGAAAAAATGCCTTTCGAGGCTCAGCATAAGATATTCAAGAGATTGGCAGAAATCGCCGACTCCAAGAGCCTGACCAAAGAGGAACAGGAGAAATACGACAACAGCATGATGGTCATGTGGGACAATTATGCTGTATATAAGCATGCTATGGAGAAAGAAGCCAAAAAGGTAAGCAAAGAGATTGCTTTGAACCTATTAACCTACAATACTCCAATAGACGTCATTGCAAAATCAACTGGCTTATCTATTGATGAGATTAAGAAATTGAAACAATAAAATTAACAAAACTTTCGCAAATTTTGCCCCACATGCTCTGGGCTAGAAGCTTTTGGGCCTTCAGCCCGTTCTTGAACCACATGCGAAAGTTCTGAAAGTAAAAAAAACGCAAGCCCGCTAGGCGCAAAAAGAACGCCTGGCGGGCTTGCGTTTATGGTTGTACAACTAAATAGGTTATGGTTGTACGACTGAAAGGGTTATAGTTGTACAACTAAAGGGTGTATGGTCGTACAACTATAGGGTGTATGGTTGTACGACTATAAGGGTTGTAGTTGTACGATTAAAAGGTGTTGTCACTAGGCTCAGCAGACCTGCTGACTGCAGTCGGCAAAGCTGCTGACTAGGCTCGGCAGAGCTGCTGAGCCTAGTGGCAACCTTCGAGAAGCTGTCTCCTTCAACCTAAGAAACTATCTCTTTAAACTAAAAGAGACGTCTCCTTGAACCCAAAGAGACGTTTCATTCAGCCAACTCAGCCGCTACATTCTATCAAATAAAGTGCCTCATTCGAGCTACGAATACACCTCTTCAAGCCAACGCAGTCGAATCTACAAGCCAGCGCAGCCATATTTGGGTGCCAGCCCAGCGGTATGTAGCGACTCTATGAAACGTAAGAACTCATGCTATGAAGTGCATGGTTTCATCAGCTTACTTCAAAGCCCGAATTTATTGAACCGATTTTTTCTTCGATTCTGTTGTCACATCTGCCACTCATGCTATAACTCTCTGATTATAAATGAATAACGGGTGGCAATAAGCGGTATTTTTATTATCACCTATTTCACCTATTGCCACGCCCCATGGTAAGCGGCTCCGCTTACCATGGGCTGCTGAAATTACGTCACGACGTAGCATTTGCTGCGTCCCGACGTAATAACCAGTGCGTCGCGACGCAGCAACAGATACGTCGTGACGTAATTCCGGCTACCTCCTGCCCCATCAAATAAGCCTCACTTGCAAGCCAGAATCAACACCATTAAAGGCTATATTGTAAAAACAACACTTCCGAAAACGTTTACGTTAGATTTTTCGTTTATTTTATTCAACATTTAAAAATTTTAATTACCTTTGTAGCAGAAATCTAAGATTATAACCAAAAATCGAAGATTCCTTATGATCTATTGAGAATCAAACACGACAACAACTAATCGCTAGTAAGTTCAATTAGACCAGAGAAACTTAACAAGATTAATAATAACCTACAAAACAAACATCGTTATGTATCAACAACTGAAACGTGCCAGCATGGCACTGACCTTGAGTTCGGTTTGTTTCCTCGCCTTTGCGCAGAAAACAATCCAAGGTACCGTTAAGGATGCTAATGGCGACCCAATGATTGGTGTAACCATTACTGACCAGAATGGTAAGGCAGGTGGCATCACCGACCTTGACGGTAAGTTTACCATTCAGAACGCAGACCCTAATACGGTCTTGACTTTCAGCTACATCGGCTGCAAGCCTAAGAAAGTAAAAGTAGGAAGTCAGAAAACATGGAACATCGTACTTGAAGATGACAATGCAGCCCTTGACGAGGTCGTTGTCGTTGGTTATGGTACTATGCGTAAACGCGACGTAACCGGCTCTATTGCATCTGTCAACTCTGAAAAGATAGCCGCTCGTGGTACTACCAATCTTGCAGAGTCTCTGCAGGGTTCTGTTCCTGGTGTCAACATCACCCAGTCTGGTAGCCGTGCAGGTGCAGGCTTCAATATTCAGGTTCGTGGACAGGCTTCTATCAACAAGCAGGCACAGCCATTGTATGTTATCGATGGTGTAGTTTGCGACAACATGGACTTCCTCAATCCTGATGATATCGACCGCATCGATGTATTGAAAGATGCATCTTCTACCGCCATCTATGGTTCCCGTGCCTCTGCCGGTGTCATCATGATTACCACCAAGGGCAGCAAGGGTGCAGACAAGGCACAGAAGGCAACTATCTCTTATGACGGATATTATGGTATCAAGAAGTTGGCGCGCATGCCTGAGTTTATGGATGCCAACGAGTTTATGGATTATCGTTTTGCCAGATATACCACGCTCGATGGAAAGAGCTACGATGGTTCTAGCCGCAAGGGTGTTGATGCCGAAGGACATCCACACTACATCATCAAGAATACCGACTTGAATTCTGCCTTCCTGACCCGCAAGGGAGCAACCAGCTACAAAGACTCCAAACTTTATGAACTGATGATGGATCCAAGCTTCGACGGTTACGACTGGAAGAAGATGGTTACCCGCACTGCCGCCCAGCAGAACCACTTCATCAGCGCTGCCGGTGCTACAGATAAGATCAACTACCGAGTAGGTATGGGTTATCAGGGAGAAGAGAACGTATTCAAAGGCAACGACTATGAGCGTTTCAACTTCAAGGGAGCAATGGATGCCAAGCTCTCCAAGATATTCGAGGCAGGTTTCTCTACCAACATGTCAATGAGCCGCACCCAGGACGTATGTACTGATGGTACTTATTCTCCATACGTGAATGCATTCTATTTTAACCCATTCGTATCTCCAACAGATACAGATGGCAACCTGATTCCTAACCCGGGAGCAAAGGCAGCCTTTGGTTCAGATGCACAGTTTACATCTACATATAACCCACTCATCGATTTGAATGACGGCAACTACACCAATGAGACTAAGATGTACCGATTGATGGGTAACTTCTACCTGCGTGCCAACATCATCAAGGGATTGAAGTTTACAACCACCTTCTCCCCAAACTACTCTCACAAGCGCCAGGGTATCTTCTATGCAACAGGTCTGAACGAGGGTAACGACGTAGGTTCTACTTACTACCAGAAGAACAAGACCAACTTCGGTTCAGTAGCCAATACTACCCGTGTAGACTGGACTTGGGACAACCAGTTTGACTACAACCGCACATTTGGCGACCATACCGTTGGCGCCATGGCACTGTTCTCACTGTACAAGAGTAACACAGAATATCAGTACGAAGAAGGCAAGGGTATCGCCAGCGACCACACTACATTCCACAATCTGGGAACAGCCAGTGGCGACAAGACGCTCTCAAGCTCTTATACTGAGTCATCACTGGAGTCATTCGCTTTCCGTGCCAACTATTCCTACAAGGGCCGTTACATGGCTACAGCTACACTCCGTACCGATGGCAGTTCACGCTTCGCAGACGGCAACCGATGGGGTTGGTTCCCTTCTGTAGCTGCAGCATGGCGTATCTCAGATGAAGCTTGGATGAAGCAGTTCAACAACTGGCTTGATAATGCTAAACTCCGTCTTTCATATGGTGTTACCGGTAACAACAATGTGGGTGATTATGTAACTATCGCTTCTGCTACAGGTCCATCTTACGTAACCATTGACGGCAAAGAGGTACAGGGTTATTATCCTAACGGATTGGTGAACACAGCCCTCATTTGGGAGAAGGTGAAGGAGTTTGATGTAGGTCTCGACCTGAGTTTCCTGAAGAATCGCATCAATGTAACAGCCGACTTCTACAACCGTCTTTCTGATGGTCAGATTATGTCACGTTCAGTGCCTATCGAAACTGGTGAGAAGACTTCAACCTTCAATGTAGGTTCTGTCCAGAACAGAGGTATTGAACTCGGTTTGAACTTTAACATCATCAACAAGAAAGACTTTTCCTGGAGTGCGAATGTAAACTTCGCCCGCAACTGGAACAAGATTAAGGAGTTGAGTAATGGTAAGGTTGATGAGGTAGCCAACAACTGGTTTATCGGCGAACCACTGAATGTACTTCGTGACTATACCCATACCGATGTCATCACCGACAAGGGTGTAACCATGCACACCATGAATGGTGACAAGCACTATACCCTGAAGGAATTCTACGAGAAGTATGGCACTAAGTATAAGTGGTATGAAGGTCAGATGGCTGTAAACGACTGGAACGATGACGGAAAGATTGACGACAACGATAAGCAGATTTATGGTTGTACCGATCCACGCTGGACCGGTAGTTTCACTACCAATGTTTACTTCAAGGGCTTCGACTTCTCTATCATGTTCTATACAAAGAGCGGATTCTGGTCACGCAGCTACTTCCATGAGAAGTATATGAAGTATGGCGACCGTGGTAATGCCCACATGCAGCTGGACTACTACATACCAAAGGGAGCACCAATCATCGATCATGCAACAGGTGAGATTACAACCGCCACAGAGACCCACTACGGAAAGTATCCTTATCCAAACAACAGCGATACTTCGATGGGTGGTTACTTCGGTGACAAGGGTTCAGCCAAGGGAGAAGGTTTCCAGTATCAGAAGACCTCTTTCACCAAGGTTAAGAACATTACCCTGGGTTACACATTGCCTAAGAGCGTAGTAAACAAGGCAGGTATCAGAAACCTCCGTGTTTATGTAAACGTTCTGAACCCATTCTGCTTCACCAACTACAAGGGCTTCGACCCAGAGTGGGCATCACAGAATCTGCAGAATGGCGGTCCATCATCTGTAACCTACCAGTTTGGTGTAAATCTTAAGTTCTAATCTCATTAAATGAAGTAAACAATTATGAAAAAGATATTATATAGCGTAGCATTGGCGGCCTGCTGCATGGGAACCATGACAAGTTGCAGCGACTTCCTGGATGCCAGCAACAAGTCGAATGTAACTGCTAAACAGAGTTTTGCGACAAAAGAGGGATTAAACAACCTCGTCAATAATGCCTATCAGCATCTGCAAAACGTTTATGCAGCTCCTCTGTTCACTAGCTGTTTCTCAGCAGGTACAGACATGTATGCCGATGCCCGTAACAAGATGAACGAGGCATTGAACACTTACGAGACCTTGACTCCAGAAAATACGGATATCAAGAATCTCTATACTTACCTCTATTCAGGTATACGTGCAGCCAACTCTGTATCATATTATGCACAGACAGCCCAAGTTGATGAAAAGACTAAGGGGCAGCTTGTAGGCGAAGCCCGTGTATTGGCTGCTTACGAGTATTATCTCCTGGTAAACAACTTCGGTGGTGTCCCTATCATGAAGGACTTCCTCACCACAGCAGACACAGGATATCCTAAGTCTTCTGCTGCAGATGTATATGCCTATATCATCAGCGAACTCGAAGATGTTATCAGCAAGAATGTGCTCCAAGCTTCTACAGCTACCAAGGGTGGCGGCAGAATCAGCCAGGAAACAGCCAAGGCAATCCTTGCCAAGACCTACCTTTCTGCAGCATGGGACCTCAACAAGCAGGAATACTTCTCCAAGGCTGCTGCTCTTGCCGATGAGGTGATTGCAGGCAGAAAACTGACTACCCCATTTGCCAAGCTCTGGAAGGCAGACGGATCGGGCGATGACAACGAAGAGTTCCTTTGGGATGTGGAATATGATTTGGCTACAGCCAACAATACAACATCAGGTGGTACAGAATGGAGCGGTTACTACTGCAACTATCTGGGTGGAAACGAGGATAACATCAAGGCTACAACCTCCAGCTATGTACCAACCCTCTATGCCTTGCATTGTTTCAAGAAGGGAGACCAGCGTTACGATGCTACCTTCATGAAGGAATTGCCAGATATAAACAAGGGAAATGCTGCAGGTACCGGTTACTGGACCTGGTACAAGAATGGTGAGAGTCTGGTAGGTAAGCCAGTAACGCGATACTATTCTGCATGGTATGAAACAGATGCCGACTTTGAAGCATGGAAGGCTATAGATCCTGCAAACAGAGCAAACACCTATCGCATTCCGATGGATTCACAGAGCAAGGAAGCACAGAATATGGACGGCAGAGATATGGAATATTACGATAACCAGCAACTGGTATATGGTTCCAGTCCATGCAAGAAGTTTGACGACAGCAAGACTGCTAAAACAGAGAAGAACACCTGCTATCGCGACATCCATATCATCACTTTGCCAGAGATGTATCTCGTAGCAGCTGAGGCTTATCTGAAGGCTGGTGATAATCCTAAGGCATTGGCACGACTCAATGAGGTTCACCAGCGCGCTGGTCTTTCTGCACTTACAGGAACTATCACTATCGATGACATCCTTGATGAGAATGCATGCGAGAACTTCGGTAATGAGGCACGCTGGATGGATCTTCGCAGAACCCAGACTCTGGTAGAGCGTTGCACCAAGTATAACCATGAGATGGGAGACAAGGCTGCCCAGTATATCGGCAAGAAGCTTCTTCGCCCTATCCCACAGGCTGCAATTGATGCCAATGACCAACTGACATTAGCCGACCAGAATCCTGGTTACTAATCAAAGTCATTATGTTGATAAGAAAACCTATCAGGACATACGTTAATCATTAGGTTTAAGACCGTATTCTAAGGAGATAATTCCTGATGGATACGGTCTTTCTTTTGGTTCTATCGGCAAGGTATACGTAATCGTTTTCGTACTTTTTCATTCACAATCTGCATGTGATAAGCAAAAATGTCGTAACTTTGCAGAAAATCTTATAGAAAAGAAAATAATAAAATAAATAAACCTAAGAAGAAATGAAGAAATCAATCATTAAGACAGTCGTGCTGGCTGCGCTCATGGCTCTGCCAATGTTCACTAAAGCACAAACTTTCGCTGGTATCACAGCCGAGCAGAACGCACAGAACACTCCTGAAAGATGGACTGCCGTAGAACTGCCACAGTTGCCAGCCATCACTTCGGCAAACACATTTAATATCAAAGATTATGGTGCTTCTACATCTGCTACAGATAACACCAAGGCTATCCAAAAAGCACTTGATGCTGTGCCTTCTACCGGTGGTATGGTCGTGATTCCTGCCGGTACCTGGATGTTTGGTAGTACCGACCAGATGACAAGCAAGACCGAGGTACTCAGCATCAAGTCTAAGACTGTTCTCCACCTTTGCAAAGGTGCTACATTGAAACTCGTGGAATATGGTAAGGCACCTAACAACAAAACGCTCTTTATCGGTTGCAAGAATAAGAACCAGAGCGATATTGTTATAGAGGGCGAAGGTGAAACTTCTATTATCGATGGTCAGGGAACCCGCTGGTGGAAGGCTCGCGACAACAAGGAGACTTTCAATCCTGGAGCCATGATCCGATTCGAGAAAGGCAGCCGATTCCTGATTCGCAATCTCAAGGTTCAGAATACTCCGGGTGTCAACATCACCTTGAGTAACAGCAATGGTGCCAGCAATGGTACTGTTCATGATGTAACCATCTATAACCCTTCTTCTGAAACCAAGACAGAACAGCCTTCTCATAACACAGATGGTATCTCCATCTGGGGGCATCACATGAACATCTATAACTGCAACATCAGTACAGGTGATGATAACGTAGTTTGCGATGACAATGCACAGTATATCCATGTTTGGAACTGCGACTTCGGAACGGGTCATGGTGCTTCTATCGGTAGTTTCACCAAGAACATCAAGCATATATGGTTCGACAACATCAACATGAACGGCACAACTGCCGGTATCCGCATGAAGACAGGTATCAATAATGAAGGTACACTGCGCGGCGGTGGCGAGGAGGACTGGAAGTTCACCAACTTCACCATGACCAAGGTGAAGAACCCATTCTCTATCGACTGCTTCTACGACAAGAACTACAACAGCGATCCTGCCGTAGACAAGGCAAATGCCAGAGCCTTGGATAGCACAACCCCAACATACAATGGCATCCTGCTCCAGAACGTGAAGACAACAGATGTATGCGAAGGTAACGCTATCTTCCTGATTGGCCGCCCTGAGAGCCACATCAAGAACGTGACTCTCGACAACGTACAGATTTCAGCCAAGAAGGGCATCGATATCCGCTTCGTAGATAATCTCGTATTCAAGAACAACTCTAAGATTACATGCCAGTCTGGCAAACTCTGGATTCGCCAGTACGATTCTATAGTAGACGACCAGTGTGATGCTACAGGGGCAGGTACAAATCCAAATCCGACTCCCAATCCAGGTGAGACAACAGAAGTAAGCTATATTCTGGATGCATCAACCAGCACTTCTTCAAGCACAGCTCCATCTCCATGGACGTTCAATAATGGTTGCAGCATAGAGAGCAGCAAAGGTTATGCTACAGCTAAAAGCAATACCATCAAGTATAGCAAGGGCGTACAGTTTACCATCAACCTGCCTGAGAATATTACCATTACATCGGCTACATTTGCAGGATATGCCAATGAAGACAACAAAACCTGCTATCTCGGCGAGCTGAACGGAACAACCTTTGCCAGCGATAAATACGTATTCCCTAGCCGTTTAACCCAAACGGATACGAGCACAAAGTTTGATATTACACTTGACACTCCTGCTACTGGCGTTCTTACCTTCACACCACAAGATGCACAAGCCGCTTGGGTTATCACTCTGAAAGGTGTAAAGGTAACAAGTTCAGGTATCAACAATGTTGTTTTAACCGCCAAGGTAAACAATAACAACATTTACGACCTCAGCGGTCGCATGGTGAAACTCAATGCCAAGGCAGAAGACCTGCAAGGTCTCAAAAAAGGTATCTATATCTACAACAACAAGAAATACGTTGCTAAATAATTCATTTTAACATCGGTAACAATGAAAATAAAATCGCATTCACTCCTGTGCATTCTCGCCACCATCGCATTGAGTTCCCCGCTCTCTGCACTGAGCGTGAATGCCCAGAAAGCGGTATCCAAGACATGGAATCCGAACCTGAAGAACGGAATGTACCGCAACCCGGTTATTGACGCCGACTACTCAGACCCTGACGTATGCCGTGTGGGCAATGACTACTATATGACTTCCTCTTCCTTCCAGTGTTTCCCAGGCTTGCAGATTCTGCATAGCACCGACCTGGTAAACTGGGAGATTATCGGTGCTGCCCTACTCGATGACTATCCTGTTTTGCCTGAATACCAGGGCACCGAACTGGATTGGCGCAAGAAGGTTCAGCATGGTAACTACGTATGGGCACCCTCCATCCGCTATCATGACGGATGGTTCTATATCTACTGTGGCGATCCTGACCAGGGTCTCTTCATGACCAAGACACAAGACCCACGCGGTCCTTGGGAGCCTATCACCTGGGTGATGAAGGGAAAAGGTCTTATCGACTGCTGCCCTCTCTGGGATGAAGACGGCAAGGCTTATCTTTCGCATGGATGCGCCGGTTCAAGAGCCGGTATCAAGTCAGTACTCTTCGTAGCTCCGATGTCACCTGACGGCACCAAGGTTACCGGTCCTTCACGCATCGTATATGATGGTCATGAAGACCAGCCAACTATCGAGGGTACCAAGTTCTACAAGCGCAACGGCTATTATTACATCATGAGTCCTGCGGGCGGAGTGAAGTATGGCTGGCAGGTAGAACTGCGTTCCAAGAATCCATACGGTCCTTACGAGGAGTATGTGGGTATGGCACAGGGAAAGAACAAGAAGGTAAACGGCCCTCACCAGGGTGCATGGGTAGATACCCAGAACGGCGAAGACTGGTTCCTCCACTTCCAGGATAAGCACGCTTATGGTCGTGTGGTTCATCTGCAACCAGCCAAATGGGTAAACGACTGGCTCGTCATCGGTGACGACAAGGATGGCGATGGCTGCGGTGACCCTGTTCAGCAATGGAAGAAGCCCAACCTGCCATCAAGCGGTAACTTCCAGCCTAAGGAATCGGATGATTTCAACAGCGTAGATTTAGGTCTGCAATGGCAGTGGAACGGTCCTTACAGTCAGTACTGGTACTTCTGTGATGCCAAGAACTCCAAGTTGCGTCTCTATGGTGTGCAGCAGGCTGAAGATGTAAAGAACCTGTATGATTTGCCAAACCTCCTGCTCCAGAAACTCCCTACCGAGAACTTTACTGCTACTGCCAAGGTGAAGTTCATACCTAACCGCACCGAGGCTTACAAGGAAAATGATAAGGTACTGGGCGAAAGCGCCGGCATGATTATGCAAGGCATGGACTATGCGGCACTCAAGTTTGTTGATACCAAGGAAGAGGGTGTTGTATTGCAATATGTAACCTGCGAGAAGGCTGAGAAGGGAAAGGCCGAGAAGGTGGTAAAGCAAGTGGCCATCAAGACCAGCAAGCAGCCTCAACCTTACACCGTGAAGTATGCCGTAGATGATATTCCTTCTTCCCGCATCGCTACCCAGGATGTATGGCTCCGCGTGAAGGTTCATAGCGAAGGTATCGCCAACCAGATACAGGCTATCGCTGAATGGAGCTACAGTCTGGATGGTAAGAAATTCACCAAGATAGGCAATCCTTTCACTGTGCGTGAAGGCAAGTGGATTGGTGCCAAGCTCGGTTTCTTCAACACCCGCACAGCCAAGAAGAACGATGCAGCCTTCTTCGACGTAGACTGGATTCATTTCGAAAAATAACGCTTTCCAGCTAACGCGTTATTTCAGAGAATATTTTGGGAAACAAAAAAATCCCCCTCATTGCAAATCAATGCAGCGAGGGGGATTAATCATTATGAGTAATCTAAAAATTCTAATCTTTCTTTTCTTCTGTAGGCTCTGCCTTTACTGTCTTCTTAGCAGGAGTTTTCTTGGCAGAAGTCTTCTTTGCTGCAGGCTTAGCTGCGGTCTTCTTGGCAGGAGCAGCCTTAGCAGGCTTCTCGCCATGGTGCTTCTCTGCCTCCTTCTCTATCTTTTCAATCTTAGCCTGAAGACGGACAATCTCCTTGTCCTTCATCTCAATCTCTTCATCCTGATTCTTGATGGTAGTAAGCAGGCTCTCAAGCTGATCGTTATCAACATCAGTAGGATAGAGGTCGTTTACTCGGGTGATGAAGTCGCCAAGAATGTTCATATAGTTAGTGAAAGCATCGAAAGGACTTGAATAGATACCTCTGTCAAGACCCACATTGCTTGGCTTGGTAGTCATGAAGCGGAAGTTGTTACTTGCCTGCAGGTAATCCCAGTCCTGATTGATACGTGGATCGTTGGCGATACGTACACGGTCTGCTACACTGTAAAGCTTGTTGAAAGCCTCACGCTGCATCGGGTTACCCAACCATGAACTTACATCACGCTCCTCGTCTACCCAACTCAAGGTATCAGGCACATTCACCTCGCCTACCGACTTGATCTTCTTGCAGATTTCTGAAGGTGTTGAGAAGGTGATGCCACGGTCCTTGGCACACTGAGGCAAAGCCTTCATAAACTCGAGGATATTGCTTGACAGAGGCTGGGCAATACCAAGAGCAGAAAGCTCCATGAAGATATTGATAACCTGCTCCTCCTCTGGGAAGGCAGCAATCCGGTTCATATAGTTGTCGGCAAAGAGTGGATAACCGTCCCAATCGCTGTTGTTGAAGCGCAGAGAGATATCATCGCTCAGGTTCACATCACGCAACAGGAGCTTCAACTTAGGGTTCAGGGCGCAATGGTAAACATAGTGAGGAGACTTCCAGCCGAGCACGTGCTTGGCACCCTCGGTGAGCATACCAATGAATCCCATGTTGGCAACATCGTTACCGATATCATCGCTGTAGATGAGCGAAGAGTTGCGCAATACGGTAGGTTTCTTTCCGAAATATTCCTCAATCTTAGTACACTGGCGCATCACCTCATCCTTGAAACTTGCCTCATTAACCAGAGAAGCAAGTCCGTGAGAGTAAGGCTCAGCCAGGAACTCTACACAACCCGTATTGTTAAGCTGCTGAAGCTTCTCCAGTACCTGAGGAGCATGAAGTTCCAACTGCTCCATACCCACACCCGAAAGCGAGAAAGCTACCTTGAAATACTTGCCGTTCTTTTCAATCATCTCCTGAAGGGCATTCAAGGCTGGCATATAAGAGCGCTCAGCAATCTCGTTGATGCTACGGTCGTTCTCGTAGTCATCATAGTAATAATGGTCGGTACCGATGTCGAAGAAGCGGTAGCGTTTCAGATGGGTAATCTGATGTATCTCGAAATATAAACAAATTGTTTTCATAATTATTAATTATTAATTTTTAATTATTAACTGCCCATTACTTCCACCCTAAGGTCTTGAGGTACAGGTCTTTGATGCGGGCTCCCACTTTCTCCCAGGTAATCTGGTCTACTTCTTTCTTGCCTTCCTCTGAGAGATAATCGAAAAGACTCTCGTTGTGACAGATGCTGTAGATGGCATCGGCAAGGGCATGGATATCCCAGTAGTCTACCTTGATACAGTTGGACAGGATTTCTCCACATCCACTCTGCTTGGAGATAATGGTTGGTGTGCCGCACTGCATAGCTTCCAAAGGTGAGATACCGAACGGCTCGCTCACAGATGGCATCACGTAGACATCACTGTCTTTCAGACATTCATAAACCTGTTTGCCGCGCATAAAGCCGGGGAAGTGGAACCGGTCGGCAATGCCTCTTTCGGCAGCGAGATAAATCATCTGATCCATCATATCGCCCGAACCTGCCATACAGAAACGCACATTGCGGGTACGGTGCAATACCATGTTGGCAGCCTCTACGAAATATTCAGGTCCCTTCTGCATGGTAAGACGTCCCAGGAAGGTTACTACCTTCTCCTTGCCCTTATGATTTGGGCGTGGAATATCCTGCCACTCCTGCTTCAATGGGTATACGGCATTGTGCATAGCGAAACACTTGCGTGGATCCTGGTGATACTGGTGAATCACCGTCTGGCGGGTCAGTTCGGATACACACATGATGCAGTCGGCATTATCCATACCGTCTTTCTCGATAGCATAAACGGTAGGGTTCACCTTTCCACGACTACGGTCGAAATCAGTAGCATGAACGTGGATGCACAATGGTTTGCCACTCACGCGCTTGGCATGAATTCCGGCAGGGAATGTAAGCCAGTCGTGAGCATGGATAATATCAAATTCTTCTGAACGGGCTACAACTCCGGCAATGATGCTATAGTTGTTGATCTCGTCATGAAGATTTGACGGATAACCACCGGCAAAGTCCATACAGCCGAGGTCATTTACATGCATATAGTTAAAATCGGCATAGATGTGGTCACGGTAGCGGAAATAATCGTCCGGATTCATGATATTGCCTACGCGCTGCTGCACATAGTCGTGATTTACATCTCGCCAGGCGATAGGCACACTGTTCATTGCCACAATCTTGCAGGCACTGCGGTCCTCATCACCGAAAGGATGAGGCAGACACAATGTGATATCAACATCGCCCTGGGCATGAAGTCCCTGGGAGATACCAAAGTTGGCAGTTGCCAAACCACCAAATACGTGAGGAGGATACTCCCATCCAAACATTAAAACTTTCATATAGCAGTCCTCCTATTATTAATATTGATATTTTTCAAGTAACTCGAGCGCACGCAGAATCTCAGCCACATTCATGGCGAAAGAGATGGCACCACGACCTGCGAATGGAGGGTTTCCATCGAAGAGTTCGCTGATGGTACCGAGACAGTGGGAAGACATTTCGTCCTCATAACCTACCATCTGGCGTTCGATAAAGCTCAAACGGGTACGCTTATAGAGTTTCAGACTTGCCTCCATATAGAAGCCACCGAGCCATGGCCATGCCGTACCCTGATGGTAAGCATAGTCGCGCTGGGTCTGCGGACCTACATAAACAGGATTATATCCACCGCTCTTTGGCGAGAGTGAACGCAATCCCTTAGGAGTAAGGAGTTCGCGTGTACAGATATCAAGAACCTGCTTCTTCTGGTCTTGCGACAATGGAGAATAGTCGAAAGCCACTGCAAATATCATGTTCGGGCGAACGCTCCAGTCCATCATATTTCCATCAACATAATCATAGAGATAGCCATATTCATTGAGGAAGGTATCGAGGAACGCCTGCTTGGTTTGCTCAGCCTGAGCCAGGAGTTTCTGCTGGCTGTCTTCTTCACCTACTGTTGCAGCAAGAGAAGCACAGAAGCACAAAGCGTTATACCACAAAGCATTAAACTCTACGATATATCCGGTACGTGGAACCACTGGTCTGCCGTTGGCAGTAGAGTTCATCCAGGTAACAGCCTTGTCCTTACCATCGGTATAGAGCAATCCGTTCTCTTCGAGCTTCAGGTTCGGATGCTTGTTATCCTGGATAAAGCTGATAACATCCTTGATAAACTGTCCATACTTCTTGAAGCATTCTTCCTTGCTGGTTTCCTTGGCATACTGCTGCAAAGCCCAGATAGCCCACAATGGCACGTCAGGCTGCTCTATCTCAGCAATATGAACGCTGACCGGCTTGCCTTCCATAAACTCGTAGTATCCCTTCATGGCAGTCTTCATCACCAGTTCGAAGTAGTCATCTTCCTCGATAGAGAGGGTGAGACCCGGAAGAGCGATGAATGTATCGCGGGCACGGCACTTGAACCAAGGGTAACCTGCCAGGATATAACGGTCATCGTTCTTTTCACGACGATGGAACTGATGAGCTGCATTGACCAGACAGTGGAAGAAATTGTCACGAGGCGAACGCTCATCCACTTCCTTGTCGAAGAGCTTCTTCAGGCTGACCGCCTTGATTTCTGATGTAGAAGCAGCAAAGACGATGGTTTCGCCTTTCTTGATATCCATTTCAAAATAGCCAGGAACATAGAGGTCTTCGTTAGAAGCATAACCTCTCTCCTGCTCCTTTGGATATTCCACGCCACGATACCAATCTGGACAGAATTTAAACTCGTTCTTCTTGGAGAACTGCATATAGAGATCAGGATAACCTGCATACATACAGGTCTTGATGCCATGATCTACCTCAGCATAATCACGAGATGCGATAGCATTCTCATGAGTAAACTGACGGACACTGCGGAAAGCCAGAAAAGGACGGAAACGAAGGGTTGTAGCCGAATGGCCGTCTACCAGGGTATAGCGAATCAGAATGCGATTCTCATAATGCTGGAATACAACTTCCTTTTTCAGGATAACACCACCTACGCGATAAAGGGTAGTTGGCACTTTATCACAATCAAACTCACGAATGTACTTGTGGCCCATCGGACTGTAGTTGTTGCCCTGGTACTTGTGCAAGCCGAGATTAAACTCTGCTCCATGCTGAATCACCGTAACATCCAGCGAACTCAAGAGCACATGATTCTCATCGTCCAGTTCTGGAACCGGCACGACAAGTAATCCGTGATACTTGCGGGTATTACAGTCTACAATCGTTGAGCACGAATATGCACCCGAGCGATTTGTCCTCAACAACTCCTTAGGCAACGACTCTTGAAGATTCGTCATAAGGGCCTTTTCGAATTTTAGATAACTCATAGATCTATATTAAGGTTCTATATTTTTGTTGACTAAATTAATTGCTTTCAAAGGTAACACTTTTTTGTGGTATAACAAAGCTTTTTGTATGCCATTTTTAGAAAAAATTGTCTTTTTATGTTTTAAAACATATTTTTAGACAAAAATGCTTGATTATTTCGAGAAAAAGCATTACTTTTGCACTCAGTTTTCAGTTTAAAAGATTTGTACACATGGCAGCTAGAGGAAAATACGATAAAGAAAATATAGCAATGCTGATTGCTAAGCTATGGGGAGGCATCACTGATGACCAGTTCGATTTACTGAAAGAACATCTGGAAATCAAGAAGTATAAGAAGAACGAAATCATCTACAAGAACGAGGGTACTCCCGAATATGCACTATGTCTCATAGCGGGAAAAGTGAAGATATACAAAGAAGGTATCGGTGGCAAGAGCCAGATTATCCGTGTTATCAAACCGATTGAATTTTTCGGTTTCAGAGCCTATTTTGCAGATGAGATATACAAGACGGCAGCCATGTCGCTGGAAAACTGCGTCGTTGCCCTGTTCCCGCTGGCAGTTCTCATGAAACTGATCTCCAAGAGTTTCAACATCGGCTTCTTCTTTATCAAATATCTCAGTGTGGAAATAGGTAAATCGGACGACCGTACCGTGAACCTCACCCAGAAACATATCCGTGCCCGACTTGCAGAGGGACTGATATTTCTGAAAGACTCTTACGGGTTAGAAAAAGACGAAAAAACTCTTGACATCCGATTGAGTCGTGAAGATCTGGCAAATCTCTGTAATATGACAACGAGCAATGCCATCCGTACGCTCTCAGCCTTTACGGCAGAAGGACTCATCAATACTGAAGGAAGGAAAATCAAAATCTTACAGGAAGAAGAAATCATAAAAATAGCAGAACACGGATAAAGTTCTGCTATTTTTTATTTATATGTTTTACATTATACGTTTTTCTTGATACATTTCCCTTATTACGGGCATACTGGTTATACGGGTATCAGGAAGTTGATAACCTCCTGAATAACAGTAATCTGGAATGGGCCTACCGGTGTATTCATCAATCTGCCATCAATACCTATCAGGGCATGCTGGGCATCGAGCACCTCTACCTCTCGGGTACGGTAAGGATGCACACTCTTATGGTTGAGGAACTTACCTTTCACAAAAAGATAGATTCCCTCGAAGAGCTGGGTTGTCTTAGGATGAGATACCACCGACACATCGAGCAGTCCGTTATATGGCACAGCATTCGGAGTCTGTCCATATCCTGTTCCATTACCTATACACATCGTCATCACTCTACGCTTGATAACATCCGAATTGATTTTCACATGCATCTTATAGTCCAGACGCTGGAATATCATCAGGATGAAGGAACAGAGAAACGACAGGGTACGTGAACCGAAGATATGATGGGTTTTTCGTCTCAGGTTCATGATGGCAGCGATGAGTCCGATATTGATACAGTTGAGGAAATAGCGACGGCATTTCTCCCCCTTCTTGTTCACATAGCGGATACAACCGAGGTCAATCTTTCTGATACGACGTTTTTTCAGCGACGCCACCGTCTTCTCGATATCGCTGTCGCTGAATCCCCAGAAGTGTGCAAAGTCGTTCATCAGTCCGTTAGGAATAACACCCAGTGCCACCTCTTCTCTTTCTTTCGGATCTATCTGCATCAGACAGTTTACGGCATCATTGAGCGCAGAATCTCCACCAACGATGACAATGGTCTTATAACCATTGTTGATAAACATTCTGATGAGCCGTTCTACGCTCTTCTGATTCTCGCTCTGCACAAAGTCGTAATCCACGCCCTGCTGCTTGAGCACCTTCTCTATTTTTTCCCAGCGCTTGTTACTTCGCCAGCCTCCTCTAGGGCAATAAAGCAGCCCCCATTTATTCTCGTTTACCATTGTCTCTTCTTTGTAATTTGAAAGTTGTATTAAATATCACTTCCGCCTAGCCACCGTTGCATCCGATTCCATCGGATGCCAGCCCAAGCCAGATTCCAGACAGCAGCCTAGCTCCTCATCAGCTCCAAAACCGTCTCCACCTTTTTCTCCATTGGCTGCAATGCATCTACCCAATGGATAGTAAAGCCTCTGCGCTCCATACCTCTGAACCACGTCATCTGCCTTTTGGCAAACTGATGGATTGCTATTTCCAGACCGCGATACATCTCATCGTATGAAGTCTTACCGATTACATATTCTGTAATAAACTTATATTCCAAACCATAATAGATGAGATTTTCGGCAGGAATACCACGATCTAGCAGTCCCTTGATTTCATCTACCATTCCCTCATCCAATCGCTGTTTCAGTCTCCGTGAAATTTTCTCCCTTCTTGCGTCCCGGTCTATGCTGACACCGATAATCAGCGAATCAACCGCAGGGAGTTCACGTTCGGGCATCGGATGCTCCAGATTATAGCTTTCAATCTCTATCGCCCGGATAGCTCGCTGTGCTGTATCCACGTCTGTGCGATTGTGCATATTAGAACCCGTTTTCGCCTTCAGCTCTTTCAGTATCAGCGTAAGTTCCTCTAAACTCTTATGAGCCAATGACTCACGGAGTTCCGGGTTCTGCGGAACAGGTGAGAGATGATAACCTTTCAGCACTGACTCAATATAGAGTCCTGTACCTCCACATAATATCGGAAATGCCCCTCTCTTCTGAATATCCTGATAGGCATCATAAAAATCCTGCTGATATTCAAAGAGATTATATTTCGTACCAGGCTCACAGATGTCAATAAGGTGATAAGGTATCTGCTTGCCATGGATGGTATAGTCAGCCAGATCCTTACCCGTACCTATATCCATGCCGCGATATACCTGGCGGCTGTCAGCACTAATGATTTCAGCGCCCTTGGCAGGGGTACCCGACAAATGGGCACCCAGGCTATTGATCCTGGCTGCAAGAGCGGCAGCAAGACTCGTCTTACCACTCGCCGTAGGTCCCAATATGGTTATCATCGAATATTTCATGCCGCAAAGTTAAATGAAATTATTGAGAAAACAAAATAAAATGAAAAGAAATTCTCACTTATAAAAACAAAAAGCCGTCCAGCATTGAAAAAATGCTGGACGGCCATATACTTAATCGTTAAGAGGCAACGAATTAACCGTTGTGCTTCTTCATGATCTTGATCAACTCAACAACCTTGTGTGAGTAACCAATCTCGTTGTCATACCAAGAAACAACCTTAACGAAGTTGTCTGTCAAATAAACACCTGCGTTAGCGTCGAAGATAGATGTCAAAGCGCAACCCAAGAAGTCAGAAGAAACAACAGCATCCTCTGTGTAACCGAGTACACCCTTCAACTCACCCTCAGAAGCAGCCTTCATAGCAGCGCAGATAGCCTCCTTAGAAGCAGCCTTCTTCAAGTTAACTGTCAAGTCAACAACAGATACGTCCAAAGTAGGAACACGCATAGAGATACCTGTCAACTTACCGTTCAACTCAGGGATAACCTTACCTACAGCCTTAGCAGCACCTGTAGAAGAAGGGATGATGTTGCCAGCAGCTGCACGGCCACCACGCCAGTCCTTCATAGATGGACCGTCAACAGTCTTCTGTGTAGCAGTTGTAGAGTGAACAGTTGTCATCAAACCTGTCTCGATACCGAAGTTATCGTTCAATACCTTAGCGATAGGAGCCAAGCAGTTTGTTGTACAAGAAGCGTTAGAAACGATCTTCTGACCATTGTACTTGTCAGTGTTAACACCGCAAACGAACATATCAGCCTGGTTACCGTTAGCGTCAGCCTTAGAAGGAGCAGAAAGTACTACGTACTTAGCACCAGCCTTCAAGTGCTTCTCAGCCTTGTCGTAAGCGAGGAAGAGACCTGTAGACTCAACTACGTACTCAGCACCAACCTCATCCCACTTCAAGTTCTCAGGATCACGCTCAGCAGTAACACGGATGTGGTTACCGTTAACGATCAACTCGCTCTTCTCAACGTCAGCCTCGATAGTACCGTCGAAATGACCGTGCATTGTATCATACTTCAACATGTAAGCCATGTAATCAACTGGGCACAAGTCATTGATAGCTACTACCTGTACTTCCTTTGCGTTCTCAGCCTCAACTGTAGAACGGAATACGAAACGACCGATACGGCCAAATCCGTTAATACCAATCTTAATCATTGTTCTTAATATTTAAATTAAAAGTTTAATAAAAATTACTTTTTTAACTGCTTTCGAGCGTTCATCCGATGCTGAAACATTCAAAATTATACGCCTTAGAGCATTTTTTCTTCTTTTCGAGCGCAAAGTTACTAATTTTTTTCTAACTTTGCAACCAGAATGAGTATTAAATAAGTTAAAAAAGAATAGTAGAGCTTTAATATTGGCATTATTTTCACTCATTACATGCCATACTGACAACTCCATATTGCAAAAAGCAAAGGAAAAACTCAGCATTCTATACCTTATTATATATATAAGAAAAGAGAAAAAGAAAAACAATCAAACTATAGTTATAATTAAAAAGATAAAAGTATGAGTAAATTTTTGAATGAATTCAAGGAATTCGCCATGCGTGGCAATGTGCTCGACATGGCTGTCGGTGTTATCATCGGTGGTGCCTTTGGCAAAATCGTAAGCTCTGTTGTTGATGACGTCATCATGCCTCCTATAGGATGGCTGATTGGCGGCGTGAATTTCGCCGACCTCAAATTCACCCTCCCTACCGTCAATGTAGGAGGTGAGGAACTGAAGGCGGCTACCATCAACTACGGTAACTTCCTCCAGACCTGTTTCGACTTCCTCATCGTTGCCTTCTGTATCTTCATGCTCATCAAGGTGGTGAACAAGATTTCCAAGAAGAAGGAAGAGGAAAAACCGGCAGAAGCTCCTAAGGCTCCGGTGCCAAGCAATGAAGAAAAACTCCTCATGGAAATACGTGATCTCCTGAAGAACCAGAAATAAGAATAAAAAAAAGTCGCCCTCTTTGAAGGCGACTTTTTTATTCTGTTTATTCCCACTCAATTGTCGAAGGTGGTTTTGAAGAGATGTCATAACATACACGGTTTACACCCTTCACCTTATTAATAATCTCATTACTTACCTTAGCCATGAAATCATAAGGAAGATGTGCCCAGTCAGCAGTCATCGCATCAGTACTGGTTACAGCACGCAAGGCAACCGGGTGCTCGTATGTACGCTCATCACCCATCACACCTACTGAACGGACTGTAGAAAGCAATACGGTACCAGCCTGCCAGATCTGATCGTAGAGAGAAACCTCAATCTCGCCATTCTGCATGTCAGCAGGAACACCGGCAGCCAGGACGCGACGAGCTTCCTCACCACTCAACTTCACCTTATACTCACGCAAGCCACGGATATAGATATCGTCAGCATCCTGAAGGATACGTACCTTCTCAGGAGTGATATCGCCCAAGATACGGACAGCCAAACCAGGGCCTGGGAATGGGTGACGAGTAATCAGGTGCTCTGGCATACCCATAGAGCGACCTACACGGCGAACCTCATCCTTGAACAGCCACTTCAAAGGCTCACACAACTGAAGGTTCATCTCCTTAGGAAGACCACCTACGTTGTGATGACTCTTGATCACCTTACCGGTGATATTCAAGCTCTCGATACGGTCAGGATAGATGGTACCCTGAGCCAACCACTTGGCACCAGTCTGCTTTTTAGCCTCAGCATTGAAAACCTCCACGAAGTCGCGGCCGATAATCTTACGCTTCTTCTCAGGGTCAGTAACACCAGCCAGGTCAGCAAAGAACTTCTCTGATGCATCCACGCCGATTACATTCAAGCCCAAACACTTGTAGTCTTCCATCACGTCACGGAACTCATTCTTGCGCAACATACCATGATCTACGAAGATACAGGTAAGGTTCTTGCCGATAGCCTTGTTCAGGAGAACGGCAGCCACACTGGAGTCAACACCGCCAGAAAGACCGAGGATAACCTTATCGTCGCCCAACTGTTCCTTCAACTCAGCAACTGTTGTCTCAACAAAAGAGTCAGCACTCCAGTCCTGCTTACTTCCGCAGATATCAACCACGAAGTTCTTCAGCAACTGTGTACCCTGCAAAGAGTGGAACACCTCTGGGTGGAACTGTACTGCCCATACAGGCTGTTTGGTAGAAGCATAAGCAGCATACTTCACATTAGCAGTAGAAGCGATGCACTTGTAATCATCAGGGATAGCAGTGATGGTATCACCATGGCTCATCCAAACCTGAGAGTTCTCGATGAATCCCTTGAACAAAGGATTCTCCTTATCGAAATGCTCCAAGTTGGCACGACCATACTCACGGCTGTCAGCAGCCTCCACCTTACCGCCCTGGGCGTAAGAGAGGAACTGAGCACCATAGCAGATGCCGAGCACAGGAATACGGCCAATAAACTGGCTCAGATCTACCTTGAAAGCTTCCGGATCATGAACGGAATAAGGGCTACCGCTCAAGATGACACCAATGACAGATGGGTCATCCTTTGGAAACTTGTTGTAAGGCATGATCTCGCAGAAGGTATCGAGTTCACGGACACGGCGGCCGATGAGCTGTGTGGTCTGTGAACCGAAATCCAAAATAATAATCTTCTGTTGCATAATATCTAATTTTAATTTACAGTTTACAATTTATAGTTTATAGTAATCTTGCTATACGGCATAGCCGCTATTAACTATAAACTAATTACCTAACGATTTCAGGAATGCTTCCGCCTCTTTCAGCGTCTCCTGCTTTCCCACATCCATCAGCTTGAGGTCGTTCTTTACATATCCCTCTATGCGCACCTTGTCGCAATGCTTCAGATAGAAGTCCATGATAGGGAACTTGTCCGGTTCCTCCTCCATCAATGGAAAGAGCGATGGGGCAACCATGTGGATGCCCGAGAAAGCATACATCTTATAATCTTTGGGATTGAGATCAGGATAAGGACTCTTCACCTCGCCCGTTTCTATATTCGTCCATCCCACCAGTCGCATGCTGTCATCAAAGAGCAGATAGCGCTTGGTCTTGCGTTCGCTCACCATCAGGCGGGCAGCAATCATATCCCTGCTCTCCATCTGGTAGAATTTCTTCAGATCTACATTACTCAGAATATCCACGTTGTGGATAAGAATAGGCTCTGACTGGTTGAAGAGCGGCCATGCCTTCCGGATACCTCCACCCGTTTCGAGCAGCTTTTCACTCTCATCACTGATACGGATGTCCATACCGAAGTTGTCATGTGCTCTGAGATAATCGATAATTTGTTGGGAGAAATGATGCACGTTCACTACAATGCGAGTGAAACCGGCATCCTTCAACTGAAAGATGACACGTTTGAGCAAAGGTTCTCCCCCGACACTTACCAGAGCCTTCGGAATGCGGTCGGTAAGTGGCTTAAGGCGAGTGCCCAAACCTGCTGCGAATATCATTGCTTGCATCATTGCTAAATAGCTATTTTTAAATGTGCGTGCAAATTTACTAACTTTTTGCGAGATAGCCAAATTTGCACGCTATTTTTCTATTGTTTTGCCGGCAAAACCTGTTCAATATGCTGTTCACGATGACAAATCTGCACTTCTACACCAAACTTCCGGTGAATATGTTCGGCAAGATGCTGCGCAGAATATACACTGCGATGCTGACCGCCTGTACATCCGAAACAGAACATCAGAGAGGTGAAACCACGCTGCATGTAGCGGTTTACATGATGGTCGGCAAGTGCATAGACATGATCCAGGAACTTCAATATCTCACCATCATCCTCCAGGAATCGGATAACAGGCTCATCCAGACCCGTCAACTTCTTATAAGGCTCGTATCTGCCAGGGTTATGGGTACTTCTGCAGTCGAAGACATAACCTCCGCCATTGCCCGACGGATCCTCTGGAATGCCCTTACGGAAAGAAAAACTATACACTCTTACCACCAACGGTCCCTTACCATCATATTTAGAATAGGTGGCAGGTCCGTCCTGCGGATGCGCACGGTAGATATTGTTGTCGGTAGTCTTATAGCCGTCTGCACGACTCAGCGCCACACTCTCTATCACCTTGAACTGTGGCAATTCGGTCAGTCTTCTCAACATATCCATCATATAAGGATAAGGGAATACCTTGTCACCCATCTTCAGAAGATCTCGCAGATTCTGGATAGCTGGCGGAATACTGTCGATGAAATGCTTCTTGCGTTCGAAATAGCCGCGGAATCCGTAGGCGCCCAAAACCTGTAAGGTACGGAAGAGCACAAAAAGACTCAACCGGTTTACAAAATGGCGCACCGATGGTACCTCGGTATAATGCTTCAATGACTGGTAGTATTCCCAAACCAGTTCTCTGCGCAGTTTGAACGGATACTTAGCAGATGCCTGCCAGAGGAATGAGGCGAGATCATAATAGAACGGTCCTTTTCTACCACCTTGAAAATCAATGAAGTATGGATTTCCCTTATCATCCAGCATGATGTTGCGCGCCTGAAAATCGCGATAAAGGAAACAATCCATCGGTTCTGATGTCAGATCCTTGGCAAAAAGCCGGAAGTTGGCTTCGAGCTTCAGTTCGTGAAAATCCAAATCGGTAGGCTTCAGGAAACAATACTTGAAGTAGTTGAGGTCGAAGAGTACACTGTCTACATCGAATTCTGGCTGCGGATAGCAGTTCTGCCAATCCAATCCTCTTGCACCGCGAATCTGGATATTCGGAAGTTCACGAATGGTTTTCTTAAGGAGTTCCTTCTCTTTCTGATTGTAACGTCCGCCCGCATCTCGTCCGCCCTTGATGGCATCGAAAAGCGAAGTACCGCCAAGGTCTGTCTGAAGATAGCAGAGTTCATCATCGCTCACCGCCAGAATCTGGGGAACAGGCAACTGTCTGAGCTGGAAATGCTGAGCCAGATATACAAAGGCATGATCCTCATCACGACTGGTTCCTATCACACCAATTACCGTATCACCATCATGCCCAATGATACGGAAATACTGCCGGTTACTCCCCTGCCCTGCCAATTTTATGACATCAGCCGGTTCTTCACCCGCCCATTTCTTATATAGATCAATCAGCTTTTCCATCATTATTCAGTTTACGTCGTTTCCGATCATCATCAATCTTCTGTGCGAAGTTATCTCCGATAAAGAGAAGCAATAAGATACCCAGCGTAGTAAGGAACGAGTTTGTAGTAGTCATTCCCAACTCTGCCTTTGTAATATAAATGAGTCCTCCGATAACAATCAGAAAGACCACTGCTTTTTTCCAATCAATATTGTTCATGCTATGAATTTTCTATTATGCTGCAAAATTACACAATTAAATTGAGAAAACAAAATAAAAACAAAAAAAAATCGGATGTCTCACGACAACCGATTTCCAAAAACAAACTACTTAAAAACTAATCTACTAAAACAAATCAAAAAAATATCTTTGCCATCCCTTCGGATGATACTTTCTTTTATTTACGATGCAAAGTTACAAAAAAAGATTATTCGAACCAAATAATTTTGCTATTTTTTGCATCTTTATGACTAAAAAAACAAAAAAATAGGGATAATTCGCTGAGAATCACCCCTATTTGATATTTTCGCTTTGCAAACTCGCAGTCTTACGATGTGCTTTGTTTGCTCAAATTATTCATCTAATTACATCATGCCACCCATACCAGGTGCTGCAGCTGGTGCAGCTGGTGCAGGCTCTGGTTTGTCAACCAACACACACTCTGTTGTCAGGAACAAGCCTGCGATAGAAGCAGCATTCTCCAAAGCTACACGCTCTACCTTGGCAGGATCTACGATACCAGCCTGACGCATATCTTCATAAACGTCCTTGCGGGCATTGTAACCGAAGTCACCCTCGCCCTCGCGTACCTTATTAACAACTACAGAACCCTCGCCACCGGCATTGGCAACAATCTGACGGAGAGGCTCCTCAATAGCACGCTCTACGATACGGATACCTGTTGTCTCGTCAGCGTTATCACCCTTCATATCCTTCAATGCCTCGAGAGCACGGATATAAGTAGTTCCACCTCCAGCAACGATACCTTCCTCAATAGCGGCACGGGTAGCGCAGAGTGCATCGTCAACACGATCCTTCTTCTCCTTCATCTCAACCTCAGAGTTGGCACCTACATAAAGGACAGCTACACCACCGGCGAGCTTAGCCAGACGCTCCTGAAGTTTCTCCTTATCATATGAAGACTTGGTATTCTCAATTTCGTTCTTGATCTGAGCTACGCGATCCTGGATATTAGCCTTCTCGCCATGACCATTAACGATAGTTGTATTGTCCTTGTTGACGGTAACCTTGTCTGCTGAACCCAGCATATCCAAAGTTGCCTGCTCCAACTTCAAGCCCTTCTCCTCAGAGATAACGACACCGCCTGTCAATACTGCGATATCCTCCAACATGGCCTTGCGACGGTCGCCGAAGCCAGGTGCCTTTACAGCACAAATCTTCAAACCGCCACGCAAACGGTTAACTACCAAAGTAGTCAAAGCCTCAGAATCAACATCCTCAGCGATAACCAACAAAGGACGACCACTCTCAGCAGCAGGCTGGAGAATTGGCAAGAACTCCTTCAAGTTAGAAATCTTCTTATCATAAAGAAGGATGTATGGGTTATCCATTACACACTCCATCTTGTCTGCATCAGTCATGAAGTAACCGCTCAAATAACCACGGTCAAACTGCATACCCTCAACAACACCGATGTTGGTATCACGGCTCTTGCTCTCCTCGATAGTGATGACACCATCCTTAGAAACCTTGCGCATTGCGTCAGCCAAGAGCTTACCAATCTCAGCATCATTGTTGGCAGAAACAGTAGCCACCTGCTCAATCTTATCGTAGTTGTCGTCTACCTGTTCAGCATGTTCCTTAATGAAGGCAACAACAGCAGCCACAGCCTTGTCGATACCACGCTTCAAGTCCATTGGGTTTGCACCTGCAGTAACGTTCTTCAAGCCCTCTGTTACGATAGCCTGAGTCAGGATAGTAGCAGTTGTTGTACCATCACCGGCATCATCACCAGTCTTGCTGGCAACGCTCTTAACAAGCTGAGCACCAGTATTTTCGAATTTATTCTCTAACTCTACTTCCTTAGCCACGGTAACACCATCCTTAGTAATCTGAGGAGCACCAAACTTCTTTTCGATTACCACGTTGCGGCCCTTAGGACCGAGAGTTACCTTTACTGCATTTGCCAACTGATCAACACCCTTCTTCAAGAGGTCGCGGGCATCCATATTATATTTAATATCTTTAGCCATAATATATTCTTTCTAATAATGTTTAAATAAATATCTGCAAAAAGTTTTTTACCTTTTTACTTTTTACCTTTAAGAATTACTCTTCTACTACAGCGAGTACATCGCTCTGACGCATCATGATATATTTAGTACCATCGAATTCGAGTTCTGTGCCAGCGTACTTACCATAGAGTACGGTATCACCTTCTTTGAGAATCATCTCTTCGTCTTTCGTACCCTTACCTGTAGCAACGACCTTACCACGCTGTGGTTTCTCTTTTGCTGTATCAGGGATAATAATTCCACCTACTTTTTCTTCAGCTGGTGCAGGAAGTACCAGCACTCTGTCTGCTAATGGTTTAATGTTCATGATTCTATAATATTTTAATTGTTATACATTTATTTTGCCAACAGGTATTGCTACCCGTCACCCCGCCAGTATACGAAAAACGTGCCAAAGCATCCATACTGACACTTTGACACGTTTAAATACTGACAATATATCACAAAAACTTGTGTTTTATTTCATTTTCCATTGATAATCGAATCTTTCAATATCCTCCTCAACCAGTGGATTACCATTCTGAACTTCGATGAAAGTCAGCTGTGTTATCGCCTTGATGGCATGATAGTGCTCCAGAGGAATCACCACGGTATCACCAGCCTTCACATGTTTCTCCTCACCATCAAGTACAAAGATGCCCTCACCTTCGACGAATGTCCACACCTCTGAACGATGGTGATGAAGCTGATAACTGATATTCTTACCTGGCTTCAAGGTAATACTCTTGGTGAGCGAATGATTGCCATCAGCATACTCAGAATCGTCAATCACCCGATAAGTACCCCACCTTCTTTCCTCATACATCGGACGCGGAGTAAGATGTTCTACCGCCTTCTTGATGTCCTCGGAATATTTCTTTGCACAGACGAAGATGCCATCAGGACTCGCTGCAACAACTGCATCCTTCAAGCCATCCACATACAGAGGCAACTGGAGTTCGTTGATGACATGCGTATTCTCGCAATGACTTCCCATCACCGCATTACCGATGCTGGCATGGTGCAGCTCATCAGTGAGTGTATTCCAGGTACCCAGGTCCTTCCATTCACCATTAAACGGTACTACCGCTACCGATTCAGCCTTCTCCGCCACCTCGTAGTCGAAAGAGATTTTTGGAAATTCGCTATATCTTGCACGAGTATCTTCAAAGTTCTCACTCTGCATATACTTACGTACAATCTGCATCATATAGCCCAAACGGAAAGCGAAGACACCACCATTCCAGTAAGCACCCTCCTCCAGGAGTTTCTCTGCTGTAGGCACATCCGGTTTCTCGGTAAATCTCTTCACTATCTGATACTTCTCTTCTTCAGCAAAAGGAACCACATAACCATATTTTGCACTTGGATAAGTTGGTTTGATACCCATCAGCACGAGGTCGGCGACGTTTTTCTCCACACATTCCACCATACGGGCTATGGTATGGAAATATTCCAACTCGGTATAAGGATCACAAGGCATAATAACCACAACCTCGTCATCCTCACATTTCTTCTTCAGTTTCAGATAACTTGCAGCTAAAGCGATAGCAGGGAAAGTATCACGCCTCTCCGGTTCGGTAACCACAGAAACCCGCTCTCCCAGCTGGTTCTGGATGATATCCAGCTGACTGGCGTTTGTAGCAAGCGTAATATCGTTGGTCAGATTTGCTTCCTGAGCCTGACGTACCACGCGCTGAACCATACTTTCCATCTCCCCATTCTCCTTTTCGAGCAATGGCAAGAACTGTTTGCTTCTAGCATTATTGCTAAGCGGCCAGAGCCTTTTACCTGAGCCACCCGATAATAAAATTAATTGCATATTATTACTATCTAAATCGTTTATTGTTCATACTTAAGATTTCACAAATTAACAATGAGAGACTGCATCACATCAGGAGTTTACTCCCAGTACCAACAGGTCTCAAAGAAGAATCATCCGTGATAATCCGGCTGCAAAAGTACGTTTTTCTTTTGAGACCACCAAGCAATTTCTAAAAAAACTACCTATTCATATAAAAATACCTAGATATGCGCAAGAAAGTAAAAAGGAAGAAAAAACATCATTTAAACAGATTAAAAACAAGAAAAGTTGGTTCAAGTTGGTTCAAGTTGGTCTATTTCGATATTTTTTTGCTGATTTATTTCCGATTTTCAACTATTATTATTACCTTTGCGACCAAATATCATTTAAGCAAACCTCAAATAACTTAAAAAGATATATAAATAAGGAGTATAATAAACATAAGCAAATGACGAACAAGCATTATAAAGGAAATGAAATGATAAGGAGACTGGTGATAGGTGCCGATTTCGTTATTCTCAACATCGTACTGTTGTTCTATACCCAATATGGTCAAGAACTCATACCTGCGTATTTCGACAAAGCAACAAAGATTACCTTTTTTGTTGCCAATGCTGCCTTGTTCCTAGGCGAATACTTCTATTCCACCATCATTCATGTCAGAAAGATCGGGTTCCTACAGGTTACAAAGCGTACTTTATATCTGGCTGCTGCAACAACATTCTGTTTCTTTACCTTCTCAAGACTACTCGGTCACGGGGGAAAGATGTTCTCCTTCAGCATTATCTTCGGCATAACATTCTATCTGTCTCTCATCATAAGCCGACTCTGCGAGCTCAAATTACTAAAGTATTTCCGCTCTAAGGGCCGCAACTCACGCACCGTCGTCTTTGTAGGTAACGATCCTGCCGTGAGCGAGATGTACAAGACGATGACAGAAGATCCCTCGGCAGGTTATATCGTAAAAGGATATTATGCAGACGAAGACATCACTGATAATCCGGAAGGGTTGAAAAGAATAGGAAACATGAAACAACTCAAAGAGATTATCTCTTCTACCATGAATGATACCATCAATGGTGAACCTTCCAATATTGACGAGGTTTTCTGCTGCCTGTCGCATAAAGATCCTGAGATCATCAACATCATACACTTCTGTGATAAGAATGTGATACACTTCTACTACCTGCCACGTGTGTTTGGTGAGTACAAATTGCATCTTGATGCCCAGAATTTCATGGGAAGGACGGTATATTCAAACCGCATAGAACCCCTAACAAGCACGTCAAACCGCATTATCAAGCGTAGCTTCGACATCGTGGTGAGCGGGCTTGCATGTTTGTGCGTTCTACCATTCATTCCATTCATAGCTCTCATCATCAAGATTCAGAGTCCTGGTCCAATTTTCTTCAAACAGGCAAGAACGGGTCTGAATGGTGATACCTTCTACTGTCTTAAATTCCGTTCCATGCATGTGAACAAGGATGCAGACAAGGCACAGGCGACAAAGAACGACCCACGTAAATTTGCTTTCGGCAACTTTATGAGAAAGACGAACATAGATGAGTTTCCTCAATTCTTCAATGTTCTTAAGGGAGACATGAGTATTGTGGGTCCGCGCCCTCACATGCTGCATCATACAGAGGTGTATGGAAGCCTGATAGATAAGTATATGGTTCGCCACTTCTCCAAGCCGGGTATCACAGGTTGGGCTCAGGTTACCGGGTTCCGTGGTGAGACCAAGGAGCTCTGGCAGATGGAGGAACGTATCCGCCGTGATATCTGGTATATAGAGAACTGGTCGTTCTGGCTTGATATCAAGATTATCTTCATGACAGCCAAGAGCATCATCTGCCCAGACAAGAATGCTTATTAGGAGTCTATAAAAAAAAAAGAGGATGTTCCATAAGTTTGGAAAACAGTTGGCGCACAACAGTTGGCCACCGCATGCACATCAGCTGTTGTGCATGCGCATATCAGCTGTTATGCAAGCGCACAACAGCTGTTGTGCGACCGGAGATACTAACTGTCTCAACAACAGATTCCATCTCTTCCAACAACATATCCTAGCTCTTCCAACAACATATCCTAGCTCTTCCAACAACATATCCTAGCTCTTTCAACAAAAAGAAGAGGATGTATCATCAACTTATGATACATCCTCTTTTTAGATATTCTCTTTACTTATTACTTAGATTACTTAGACGGAAGCCTGTTGAGCCAACAGGTAAGGTCATTCAACATTTGGTCGTGATATGGGAAACCATGGGCAGCATCACGGAATCCCCATCCATGTCCGGCAGTCGGATAGATGTGCATGGTACACTCGTTGCCCGCCTTGCTCATGGCAGAATAATAGGCAACGCCATTGGTTACAGGAGGAACAACCTTATCATCAAAAGACATCAGTATGATGGCACGAGGGGTAAGATTAGGACGAACAGCCTTGTCGTTAGACCACTCTTCTACCAGTTTCTTATTGGTATTACGCTCTTCACCCAAGAAATTCACACATGATCCCTTATGAGAGATACGCTCATCCATCGAAATCACCGGATAGAAAAGAATCGAGAAATCAGGTCGCACAGCCGCCTCAGCATGAGTACTGACGGAAGAAGCTAAATGTCCACCGGCAGAAAAGCCCATGATACCGACATCTTCCTTATTTATTCTCCATACTGCAGAACTGTCACGAACGGTTCGCATCGCCTGATAAGCATCACTCAACGGAATATTGCGGTTTCCCTTAGGCATACGGTATTTCAAGACGAAGAAAGCGATACCCTGTTTGTTGAAATATTCTGCCCACTGATGTCCCTCATGGTCCATTGCAAGATGAGAATACCCACCTCCAGGACAATCTACTACAGCTCTTCCAGAGGGTTTCTTAGGAAGATAACAGGTGAGTTCACTCAGACCGTCGCTACTGTTCTTCAATACGAACTTGCGAGCGGTAGATTGAGCTGATGCTGTAATAGCTGTCAGCATCAGAAGAAAAGAAATCATTGTCTTTTTCATTTTTCTGTTTTGTTTTGTTGTTTATATCTTTATTCTGTTTTGCTAAGATAATGCAAAGATAGGCATTTTTTCGTTAACCCTATGTTATTTTTTCTTCTTTTTTTGGTGTTTTTGTTCCAATCGCTTTGATTATTGGTTCTTTTTTGCTATATTTGCAGAAAAATTGCTGTAAACGGCAATCGGAGAAAACATCTCTCTTCTGCCGCTGGCATTTATTTAGGAGTCTCACTTATAAAATATTGACATAGAATAATGAAGGATTTTTTCAAGAACGTGGCAGCCACTATCGTAGGACTGTTTGCCTTCGGGCTGATCATGACCATCCTGGGATTCATCTGTATCATCGGAATGGTGGCATCGAGCAACAGTAAACCGGCACTGAAAGACAATGCGGTGATGGTGCTGAAACTACAAGGACAGATTGAAGACCGTACTGAAGACAACTGGCTCGGCGAGCTGACAGGCGAGCAGTTTAACAACATAGGCATGAACAGGATTCTCTCTTCTATCCGCAAGGCAAAGAATGAGGATAAAGTGAAGGGCATCTATCTGGAAACAGGTATCTTGGAGACAGATTATGCCACTTTGCAGGAAATCAGAAATGCACTTGCCGATTTCAAGAAGAGCGGCAAATGGATTATCGCATATGGTGATGCTCTCTCACAGGGTGGATATTATCTGGCTTCGGTTGCCAACAAGGTATATGTAAACCCAGAAGGCAATGTGGACTGGCATGGTATTGCATCGCAGCCACAATATATCAAAGATGTAGCAGCCAAGTTTGGCGTTCACTTTACGGTAGTGAAGGTAGGCAAATACAAAAGCTATACTGAAACATACACCGAAGACAAAATGTCGGATGCCAACAGAGAGCAGGTTTCACGCTATATTAGTGGACTCTGGCTACAGATGTTGGGAGATGTGAGCAAAAGCAGAAACATCAGCAAGGATTCACTGAACCGCTATGCTGACGGGCTGATGGTGTTTGATGATACCAAACTACTGAAATCTCGAAAGATGGTAGATGGATTCTGCTATTATGATGAAATTAGAGACGTGGTAAAGAAACAGTTAGGACTGAAGGCAGACGAGACCATCAATCAGGTTGACTATAACGACGTAGATATGACTATAGACGACTCGAACCTGATGGGCGAAGAGATTGCCGTATACTACTGTCAGGGGTCCATTGTCAGGATGGAGACTCCTAGCATCTATGATTCTGAGCAACAGATAGTAAGTACAAAGGTCATCAAGGACCTTCAGGAACTTGCAGATAACAGTCAGATAAAGGCCGTAGTTCTGCGTATCAATTCGGGCGGTGGCGATGCCTATGCTTCGGAACAGATCTGGCGAGCAGTTAAAGAATTAAATAAAAAGAAGCCGGTAGTGGTATCAATGGGTGGTATGGCAGCATCGGGTGCTTATTATATGAGTATGGGTGCCCAATATATCATGGCACAACCTACAACATTGACCGGCAGCATCGGTATCTTTGGAGCCCTGCCAGATTTCAGTGACCTGATGACAAAGAAGTTAGGCTTCAAGTATGATGAAGTGAAGACCAACCGCAACAGTGCCTATGCCTCTGCAGGCATGTCACGCCCATGGAGTGCAGAAGAGATTGCCACCATGCAAAACTACGTGAACCGTGGATATAGCCTCTTCCGCAATCGTGTGGCTGAGGGCAGAAAAATGAGTACCGAACAGGTTGAGAAGATTGCTCAAGGAAGAGTATGGCTGGGTACAGACGCCAAGAAGATCAAGTTGATTGACGGATTCGGCGGCTTGAGCGACGCCATCGACAAGGCTGCAGAATTGGCTCATCTCAGCAGTTATCAGGCTGTAGAATATCCGGCATTGGCTGGATGGATGGAACAGTTGCTGGATATGGCGGGCGGAAACAAGGGAACATATCTCGACGAACAGTTGCGTCTGGCATTGGGTGATCTCTACCAGCCATTCATCATGATACGCAATATGAAGGAGAAAGAGCCTATACAGGCTGCACTTCCTTACGTACTGAACATACAATAACATTTATAATAAGGTATGCGTACATTAATATATAGACATACCGAATTAAGAGAAAGGAAACAGACATGAGAACAGAAGGCGATCTTATCAAGATCAACGACTGGCTGCTACCACTGAGTTGGATTTATGGCGGCATGGTCAGATTTCGCAATTGGCTCTTCGATATCGGACTGAAAAAGAGTCAGTCATTCTCAATCCCGATCATTTCTGTGGGTAACATCACGGTGGGCGGATCGGGCAAGACTCCCCATGTGGAGTATCTGATACGCTTGTTACACGACAAGGTTAAGATAGCTGTGCTATCACGTGGTTACAAAAGAAAGACCAGTGGCTATGTGCTGGCAGATAAAGATACGACAATGTCAGAGATTGGCGATGAACCCTTCCAGATGCACAGCAAGTTTGACGATATCTATGTAGCCGTAGACGCTAAGCGTGTGAGAGGAATCGAAAAGTTGCAGAATGAAGAACCGACCAAGGATGTAGATGTAGTATTACTGGATGATGCCTTTCAGCATCGCTATGTGAAGCCAGGTATCAACATTCTGCTGGTAGATTACCACCGTCTGATCATCTATGACAAGATGTTGCCGGCAGGAAGACTGAGAGAACCTCTAAGCGGTAAGAACCGTGCAGACATTGTGATTATCACTAAATGTCCAAAGGACCTGAAGCCAATGGAATTTCGAGTACTCACCAAGGCTATGGACCTTTACCCTTTCCAGAAACTCTACTTCACCTGCATCAACTATGATACGCCAAAGGGAGTTTTCGAAGACCAGCAGATAGCCAAGGAGGAGTTGAAAAACTACCATGCTCTGCTGGTTACTGGTATCGCATCGCCTAAGCAGATGGAACACGACCTGAAGCCAATGGTCAAGAGTATGCAGTCGCTGAGTTTCGGTGATCACCATCGCTTCAAGAATAAAGACATCACACGCATCAACGAGGCGTTTGAACAGATGCCAGAACCCCGTCTGATTATCACGACAGAGAAAGATGCCGTGAGACTAAAAGAGACAGAGGGACTCTATGAAATAGTTAAGAAAAGCATATACGAACTGCCTATCAAGGTTAGTTTCATGCTGGAACAAGAAGATAATTTTAACGACAAAATCATTAGCTATGTACGAAAAAATTCAAGAAACAGCATCCTGGCTAAAAGAAAGGATGACAACAAATCCGAAGACAGCAATCATACTGGGAACCGGTCTCGGACAATTAGCTTCAGAAATAACTGACAGTTATGAATTTCCATATAGTGAAATACCAAACTTCCCAGTATCTACCGTTCAAGGTCATGCAGGCAAACTGATTTTCGGTAAGTTAGGAGGTAAAGATATCATGGCTATGGAAGGAAGATTTCATTACTATGAAGGATATGACATGAAGGCTGTAACCTTCCCAGAACGTGTGATGTACGAGTTGGGCATTGAAACCCTCTTTGTAAGCAACGCTTCGGGCGGTATGAATCCGGAATTCCAGATTGGAGACCTGATGATTATCGATGATCACATCAACTTCTTCCCAGAACATCCATTGCGCGGAAAGAACTTCCCTACCGGTCCACGTTTCCCGGATATGCACGAAGCATACGACAAGAAACTCCGCGACCTTGCCGACGATATCGCTAAGGAGAAGGGAATTGATGCAAAGCATGGTGTATATGTTGGCGTTCAGGGACCTACCTTCGAGACACCGGCAGAGTATCGCATGTATCGTGTATTGGGTGGTGACGCTGTAGGTATGAGTACTGTACCTGAAGTGATTGTTGCCCGCCATTGTGGAATCAAGGTTTTCGGCATCAGCATTATCACCGATCTTGGCGGTTTCGATGTACCTGTAGAAGTCAGTCATGAGGAGGTACAGATTGCAGCCAATGCCGCACAGCCTAAGATGACAGAGATTATGCGAGAAATCATCCGCAGATCTTAAGTATAAATTATAAACTATTATTTATTTTGGATATCTCAAAGTTAGGTGAATTCGGTCTTATAAACCATCTCACCAAAGGTTATGAAAAGAAAAACGAGTCTACAGTTTATGGTGTAGGCGATGATTGTGCCGTGATGCATTATCCAGACAAGGAAGTGCTCATGACTACAGATATGCTGATGGAGGGCGTACATTTCGACCTTACCTATATTGACATGGTTCACTTGGGTTACAAGAGTGCAATGGTAAACATCAGTGATATCTTTGCTATGAACGGAACCCCACGTCAGATGGTAGTAAGCATAGCATTGAGTAAACGATTCAAAGTAGAAGACATTGATGAATTCTATAAGGGTCTTCGAATGGCATGCGACAAATGGGGAGTAGATATCGTGGGAGGTGATACTACCTCTTCTCTCACCGGTTTAGCCATCAGTATTACTTGTATCGGAGAAGCAGCAAAAGAAGAAATCGTATACCGCAACGGAGCCAAGGAAACAGACCTGATCTGTGTGTCGGGCGACTTGGGCGGTGCCTATATGGGACTTCAACTGCTGGAACGCGAAAAGGCTGTATACTACGGACAGATAGAAGATATCCGAAAGAAGATGGCTGAGGCTAAAGCAAATGGTGATAACGAGAAACTGGCTCTTCTGAACAGAGACTTAGAGAATATGCGCAACTTCCAGCCAGATTTCGCCGGCAAGGAATATCTCCTGGAAAGACAACTGCAGCCTGAGGCACGCGGAGATGTGATAGCACAACTGCGTGAGGCAGGTATCCGTCCTACCGCCATGATGGATGTGAGCGATGGTCTGAGCAGTGAATTGATGCATATCTGCGAACAGAGTCATTGCGGATGCAGAGTATATGAGAAGAACATACCTATCGACTACCAGACAGCCGTGCAGGCAGAAGAATTCAATATGAACCTTACCACCTGTGCTATGAATGGTGGCGAAGATTATGAACTTCTCTTTACCGTACCTATCGGTGACCACGAGAAGATTGAGACTATGGAGGGTGTAAGGCAGATTGGCTACATCACCAAAGAAAATCTGGGCAAGTTCCTCATTACCAGAGACGGACAGGAATTTGAACTGAAAGCACAAGGTTGGAATCCGCTGAAAGATTAATTTCAAGTAAGGGGATATTTAGTTAATAAACATTAAGCAAGAGAAAATATTTCGTTTTCTCTTGCTCAATTAAAATATTTATTGTACCTTTGCAACCGCAAAAAGCAAGATGGTGCCATAGCTCAGTTGGTAGAGCAAAGGACTGAAAATCCTTGTGTCCCCGGTTCGATTCCTGGTGGTACCACTCCTCCTTTCATAAAAGGCGGTTACTAACTGTGGTTAGGGCCGTCTTTTTTTTATATCCACACCTTAAGGTAACAGATATTACAAACAAGACAAAGTATAGAATTTATTAAACAAACTAAACTTAAAAAGCTTATGAAGAAGATTTTAATAGCTCTATTGGTCTGTTTCTCATTTGTGACAGCCAATGCCAAAGATTACAGTAAGTATTATCAGAACTTACCAGTTCAGATGCAGCAACCAACATTGCCTAGCATCCCAGACAATCATGTCAGTATCTTAGAATGTGGCGGTAATGGTGACGGACTCACCATGAATACCCAGGCATTTGCCAAAGCCATCAGCAAACTGAACAAGATGGGCGGCGGTCATCTTAATGTGCCTGCAGGTATCTACCTTACCGGTCTCATCTCACTGAAGGACAATATTGACCTGCATCTGGAAAAGAATGCCATCATCGTTCTTTCAGAAGACAAGAACGACCATTTCAAGATAGACAAGACCACAGGTAAAAAAGAAAGCCGTGCTACTCCAGCCATCAATGCCAGCAAGAGAAAAAATATTTCTATCACAGGCGAGGGCACCATTGACGGAAACGGAGAATGGTGGAGACCAGTAAAGCGCAGTAAGGTTAGTGACGTAGAATGGAAAGAATTCCAGGCTATGGGCGGAACACTGAATGAGAAGGGTGACATCTGGTATCCTTTCAACCTGAAGCACGAACCTAATGTGGCTGAGAATATGGACGAACAGGAGAAAGCCCGAACACACATGATCAGATTCACCAGTTGCGAGAATGTGCTCGTACAGGGTGTTACACTTCTGAATAGTCCTAAATTCCATATCATCCCTACCCGATGCAAGAATGTAATTATCGACGGAATCACCGTAAAATGTCCATGGAATGCCCAGAACGGTGATGCGATTGATATCTCCAGCTGTAAGGATGTACTCATCGTAAACAATGTGATTGATGCCGGTGATGATGGTATCTGCATGAAGGGTGGCGCAGGCGCAGCAGGTGTGGCAGCAGGTCCTTGTGAAAACATCAATATCCAGGACAACACTGTATACCATGCCCATGGAGGTTTTGTTATCGGCAGCGAGTTCTCTGGCGGCATGAAGAATATTGTTGTTCGCAACAATACTTTCCAGGGAACAGATACCGGTTTACGCTTTAAAAGTGCAGTGAAGAGAGGTGGAACATCAGAGAACATCTATATCGACCATATCTACATGACCGATATCAAGGATGCAGCCATCACCTTTGAGACCACTTATTTTGACAACCATGTAGGTGCCCAGAAGCAGACAACTCCCGTAAAGCAAGAATTCCTGCCAAACTTTCAGGATATCCACATGAGCAACATCTACGTACGAGGTTGCGAAACAGGTATTGAAGCACATGGTGCAGAAGGTATGGTACACGATATCACCATCAAGAACTCCAATATCTTCTACACCAAGGAAGCCAAGAATATCGATGCTGCCTGCAAAATTCTGTTGGAAAACGTACGTTTTGAAAGTTTCGCAAAGTAAATTTTCTACTCAACATTCAAGAAATCTACTTGACAACAGTAAGCGTATGATCGCAAACCGTGAAATGAATATCAAGACCCTCATAAGGCATTCCATAGACCTTATGAGGGTCTTTCTGGTAATGCGGACGGGGATCTTGGGCAAGTACCTCTTTCAATATTTCAATCTTTTCTGCATTCAATCCCTGCAGACGCAGATGCCTGTCTACATCTTCAGAAATCTCTACATCAAGTTTCTGCCATTTGCGGTCATCAACAAAACCGCTCCTTGCCCCAGGATGAGAATCGGCATACACCACATACGGCTTGATGTCAAATATCGGTGTCTTGTCCATTAGATCAGCTCCCTTAACATGAATGACAGGACCATGAGGAGTCTCCCATTCGATATGAGAAATTTTTACCGATGAAAGACCTATATTATTGGGACGGAAAGGACTTCGAGTGGCAAAGACACCCACTTTCTCATTGCCTCCCAACACAGGAGGACGAACAACCGGACTGTGCGCTTTGTGCCTATTGGCAGAAAATTCCCAAATCAGCCAAAGATAATCAAAGCCCTCCATACCGCGCAGCGCATCAGGGTTACGAAATTCGGGTTCAAAAACAATCTGTCCTTCCAGTTCTGCTACCAATCCAGCCTGTTTGGGTATGCCAAACTTGCTACTGAAGGGAGAACGAAAATATGCTATTGGTTTTATCTCCATATTTACTAATTATTACACCTTAATTATATATAAGACGAAAAAAGCCATGAATTATTTTGCCGTATGCACAAAATAATGTACCTTTGCAGACAGAATAAAAAACAAAAAGAAATGAAAATACAAAGACCATCGTATGAAATCTGGTTACAGAAACCAGGTGAGCTCGGTATCTACCAGCAGATAGAACGAGCAGGAAGAGTATGCTATAAAAGTGAGAATAATACCACTGTAAATTCTGCCAAACCTTTCGTGGATCGGATGGTGCAGAGTGAACACTTTGCCATGCTGGAACATGGAACCGTGTATCTGGTATGCAAACATGGAGAGTTGCCGCTTTATACCCATAACAAGTTCTCACGTCTGAAAACTTTAGACGGCAAAGACTATATTACAACCAATCTCCGAGTATTGGCAGAAAACAAGGCGATGGATGATTTGAAATACCTCAGCAACTATGAAGAAGGTAAGCACGAACTCCGTATTACCGTTCATTTTACTACTCAGATTTCCATAACCCGAGAATATAACCGTCATCGTGCCAACTCTATGGCAGAGCAGAGTACCCGATACTGCAACTATTCGAAGAATAAGTTTGATAACGAGATTACCATCAACCTGCCTACATGGGTAGAAGCAGAAGGCTTCGATGGTTCACAAGATCCCAGCGACTACCGAATAGAAGATATGTGTGCTGACATTGCAGAAGGAAGAACTGCAGAATGGAGTAAACTCACAACTTGGATATTCGCCAATCAGGCTGCCGAATATGCCTACATGAAACTGATAGAGGCAGGTTGCAAACCACAGGAAGCACGAGCCATCCTACCATTGGACTGCAATACAGAACTGGTTCATACCGCTTTCGTGAGTGACTGGAAACATTTCTTCGACCTTCGCGCATTAGGTACTACCGGTGCACCACATCCTGATGCCAAGATTTTAGCCTTGCCACTGATGGAAGAGTTTAAGCAGAAAGGTTACCTCTAAGGTTTAAAAAATATTAAAGCACCCTTTCAAAATAAAGATTTTCTATTCTTTTGACATAACGAATAGATTTATTTCGTATTTTTGCGGTGTGTTTTTCATAGTATTAGATTTAAGGTTATCAAGATTGGGGCTACGGCGGTAGCCCTTTTTTATTGTCTTTTTCAGCCTTACCTCACTGTTTTTTGCCGATTTTGCCACTTATTACCCCCAAAAACGCATTTTTTTGAAGAAAAATGAAAAAAAGTTGGCAAAAAATTTGGTGGAACCAGAAATTAGTAGTACCTTTGCAACCGCTTAAGAAAACCAAGCTATAGTCATCCAGACTAAAACAATGGAGAGATGGTAGAGTGGTCGATTACAACGGTCTTGAAAACCGTCGTACCGAGAGGTACCGGGGGTTCGAATCCCTCTCTCTCCGCAAGAGCCTTCTGAAAGAAATTTCAGAAGGCTTTTTTTATTTCCGTATTTGTATATTTCCTTCATATTCATTCACCATCTCCATTACAAGAAGACTTCAAATGCAAAATTATGCTATATTATTTGGTCATATCAAAGAAAACATGTAATTTTGCTAAAAAGTAAGCTATATGCAAGAAAAGACAAGACAATGATAGATCGCTGTTACATAGAAATCACCAATACATGTAATCTCAACTGCCACTTCTGTCCAAAACATACAAGGAAGAAAAGACAGTTGAGTGCTGAGGAATTCGACCTGCTCACCGACAAGATACGCGGGAAGGTCTGTTTCCTATATTTCCACATTATGGGCGAACCCCTACTACACCCTCTTCTACCCGAGTTTATCAATATGGCAAGAGAGAAAGGTTTCAAAACCGTACTTACATCCAACGGCACTCTGCTACCCAAAGCTATGGATCTCCTTGACACACTTCCCCACAAAATACAGCTCTCGCTCCACTCACACGAGAGTAATGCCAAGGGAGAACTCGCCAGTTACATGAACGAGGTAATGACTTTTTCAACCCAAGCAGCAGAGAAAGGAACCTGCATAGTTCTCAGACTCTGGAACCAAGGAGGAAAAGACCGGGAAAATGAAGAAGTGATGGAGCACATCGAAAAATTTGTCCCCAAACCCTGGAAAGAACGACCTGACGGTTACAGACTTGCCAATAATCTCTATCTGGAGTTTGACAGGAAATTCGAATGGCCCAACTTTGATAACCATATCGAAGAAAAGGAAATGATAACAGGAAATCAGAAATCAGGTATCAGAGAAGAAAAAAGAGAAGTTTTCTGTAAAGCCCTACTCAAACAGATAGGCGTATTGGCAGACGGAACATTGGTACCCTGCTGTTTGGACCACAACGGAGATGTAGCACTTGGAAACCTGCTTGAACAATCGCTGGAAGAAATTCTGGCTTCACCCCGTGCACAAGCCATGATAGAAGGTTTCAAGCACCATCAAGCCACAGAACATCTCTGTGAGACCTGTGAATCAGCCCTGGTAAGAAACAGTTTTAGAGGAAAAGCAAGAAGTTAATAGGAATTATGAAATATTATACAGCAATGACAATAGCTGGCTCAGACAGTTGCGGAGGAGCCGGCGTACAAGCTGACATCAAGACAATGTCAGCACTAGGCGTATATGCCGCATCGGCCATTACAGCCATTACCGTACAGAACACCCTGGGAGTTTATGCCATCCAAGACATCAACCCCGAAATCGTAAAGGGACAGATAGAAGCCGTCATGGAGGACATCCATCCCGATGCCATCAAAGTAGGTATGGTGAACGACCGTGCCACCATCCAGGCAATTGCAGAAACCCTGAAAAGATACCAAGGAGAATATCAGCATCTCATCATTGACCCTGTGATGGTTTCCACCAGTGGTTGCAGACTCATGCAAGAGGACGCTCTCAGCATTTTCATACAGGAGTTATTACCACTAGCTACCCTGCTAACACCTAACATCCCGGAAGCAGAGATACTGGCAGGAATGAAGATACAGAATAAGGAAGACATCCAGAACGCAGCTTTAGCCATCAGTAAGTTAGGCTGTAAATATGTACTCATCAAAGGCGGCCATTTCCAGGGAGCAGAAAAGATTGATTACCTCTTCGAAGACGGAAAGCATATTACCAGTTATCGAGGCCTTAGCGTAAACACACGCAATACCCACGGTACAGGTTGCACCCTATCCTCAGCCATCACTTCTTATCTGGCAAGAGAAATGGATATGAATACAGCTATCGCCATGGCAAAAACCTATCTTTCAGGCGCAATTCTGGCAGGAAAAGATGTACAGATAGGAAAAGGTCATGGTCCGGTGAATCATTTCTATGAACCCAAAGCACTGTTTATCAAATAACAGCCAACACCTTTATATAAACAAACAAAATCACAACGAATATGAAATGGATAGTAATCACTCTGCCCGATTTTATAGAGAATGAATCAATCTATATCAACCAACTCTTTAAAGCAGGTATAGACCTGCTACATCTGCGCAAACCAGAATCAAATATAGAGGAGTGTAAGCGACTGATACAGGAAATCGACAAGAAATGGCATAAAAAGATCGTAGTACACGATCACTTCGAACTTTGCCAGGAATTTCATCTTCATGGTATTCATCTTAACAGAAGAAACCACGAGATTCCAGAAGGCTTTCAAGGAAGCATCTCACAATCCTGCCATAGTTTTAAGGAAGTAGAACAAGCTCTCCAGACTATATCACCCAAGAACAAAGACGAAAAGAGCGCGATTTTCAAACCTGCCTGTCATTATGTTTTCCTCAGTCCAATCTTTGACAGCATTTCAAAGAAAGGCTACAAACATTCCTTCTCTAACAAAGACTTAGAGGAAGCAGGCATCAATGGAATCATCAATGAGCGAGTAGTTGCATTGGGAGGTGTCACCCCTGAATATATTCCACAATTGAGAGCATGGAACTTTGGCGGAGCTGCTTTTTTAGGCGACGTCTGGAACAGAAGAACTGATGCAAAATGGACGGAATATCTTGCCGTAATTAAGCAGAAACTTACACCCGGAAATGCCCAGAATACGCTTAACAGTTCAAACATTTGGTAGAGGGAAATACACTACTTTCTAATAAGACAGGTCGAATCTCAACAATAAAAATAAAAAAATGCTTTTTTATTTTGTATTGTCTTCGATTTGCACTACCTTTGCACCCATGATATATCCAGATAATTTTGAAAATAAGATAGGATTCAATGAAATCCGCAAGATGCTGCGCGAAAAATGCCTCTCTCCACTCGGAAAGGAACAGGTAGACAAGATGGCATTCAGCAGCGATGCAGAACAAGTTAACGAATGGCTCATGCAGGTGCGTGAGTTCCGCAGACTGATGGAGGAAGTAGAAGACTTTCCCCTACAATATTTCTATGATGTAAGAGAGAGCATCCTCCGTATCCGTGTAGAAAACAGTCACCTGGAGGAGGACGAGCTGTTTGACTTGCGACGTTCACTATCTACCATAGCAGATATGGTGAAAATATTGAATCACAGCGATGACGATGACGAGCCGGAAGACGGATGGAAAAGAGAGAAAAAGTATCCCTACCCAGCCCTACATCGCCTTTCGCAAGATGTAGTTACTTTTCCACAACTGATTCAGCGCATCGACCAGATACTTGACAAATTCGGAAAGATAAGAGATAATGCAACCCCTGAACTTCTTCAGATTCGCAGAGAACTGGCAAAGACAGAGGGCAGCATCTCACGTACCTTATATAGTATATTGCGCTCTGCACAAAGTGAAGGCATCGTAGAAAAAGATGTTACCCCTACCCTGCGTGACGGCAGACTGGTTATTCCCGTTATCCCTACTCTGAAGCGTAAAATCAAAGGTATCGTACACGATGAGAGTGCCACAGGTAAAACAGTCTTCATAGAACCTACCGAGGTGGTAGAGGCGAACAACCGTGTACGTGAACTGGAGGGTGAAGAGAGAAAGGAAATCATTCGCATCCTCACCGACTTTACCAACAAGGTACGCCCATACTCCAAGGAAATTCTGGACAGTTACCGTTTCCTTGCCATCATTGACCTGATACAAGCCAAGCAAAAACTGGCTGATATCTTCAAAGCCATAGAACCCGAGGTAGAAGACCATCCACACATAGACTGGACCCGTGCGATACACCCATTATTGCAGCTATCTCTACAGAAAAAAAACGAGAAAGTAGTTCCGTTGGATATCATGCTGACACAGGACAAACGCATTCTTATCATCTCCGGTCCAAATGCAGGCGGCAAATCTGTCTGTCTGAAAACCGTCGGATTATTACAGTACATGCTGCAATGCGGTTTGAGCATCCCTGTAAGTGAGCGTTCAAAGACAGGTGTTTTCCAAAACATCATGATTGATATCGGTGACGAACAGAGTCTGGAGAATGACTTGAGTACCTACTCATCTCATCTTCTGAACATGAAGAATATGATGAAGGCAGCCAATGGCGAGACCATCATTCTGATAGATGAGTTTGGTACAGGTACAGAGCCAGGAATCGGAGGTGCTATCGCCGAAGCTGTACTCGACAAGTTCTGCAAGCAGCAAGCTTATGGTGTGATTACCACCCACTATCAGAACCTGAAGCATTTTGCCGACAGCCATGAAGGAGTGGTTAACGGCGCCATGCTCTACGACCGCCATGAGATGAAAGCCCTCTTCCAATTAGCTATCGGCAGACCAGGTTCTTCTTTCGCTATCGAAATTGCAAGAAAGATAGGATTACCCGAAGAAGTAATCAAAGAAGCATCAGATATCGTTGGTTCTGAATACATTCAAAGCGACAAGTATCTTCAGGATATAGTTCGTGACAAGCGATATTGGGAAAACAAACGCCAGAATATCCATCAGCGTGAAAAAGACATGGAGAAAACAATCTCCAAGTACGAAAACGACATAGAGGATATTGAGCGAAGCAGAAAGGCAATTCTCAAAAAGGCAAAAGAAGAAGCCGCAGAACTTCTGAAAGAAAGTAACAAGAGAATCGAAAACGCCATCCGGGAAATCAAAGAAAGCCAGGCTGAAAAAGAAGAAACCCGCCGTATCCGTCAGGAACTTGATACCTTCAAGCAAGAGGTTCAGGAAATTGATACCAAGGAGACCGATGACAAAATTGCCCGCAAGATAGCCCAGATTCAACAACGCAAAGAGCGCCATGCCAAGCGCCAGGCTGAAAAGAAAGAGAATCAGGAAAAGGCTGCAGCAGCACTGAGGAATGCACAGAACAAGACTCAAGCAGATAGTAAACGTAATATTCAGATTGGCGATACGGTGCGCATCAAGGGACTGACTACTGTCGGAAAGATAGAAAACATTACTGGAGATACAGCAACTGCCGTATTTGGAGGAATGAGAACCAAGATGCGCCTGAACCGTCTGGAACATGCCACAACTTCTGTTGAAAATGCAGACAAGACAGAAGAGCGCAAGGAAAATCTGGCTTCATACGGTATCAGTAAGGAAACCAGAAAGACCATTGACTCACATAAATCCAACTTCCACCAGGATCTGGACGTTCGCGGAATGCGAGGCGATGAAGCACTTAATGCGGTACAATACTTCATCGATGATGCTATCCTGGTAGGAATGCCAAGAGTCAGAATCCTTCACGGAAAGGGAAATGGCATCCTAAGACAGCTCATTCGCCAATATCTGAGTAGTGTGCCTAATGTGACCCATTATGCAGATGAACACGTACAATTTGGCGGATCAGGCATTACGGTAGTTGATTTTTAGCAAACAAACGTTAAACAACTGAAGTTTTTTGGCAAAACATTTGGCGGGTTCAAAGAAAAACCGTACCTTTGCACCCGCTTAAAAATTGAGACGGACAAGTCTCATACGACCAGCTCCCTCGGAATCCCCCAGGATGGGAACATAGCAAGGGTACTTGGTTGTAGCGGTGCGATATGAATCGCTTGTCCACCCGCCTCTTTAGCTCAGTTGGCCAGAGCACGTGATTTGTAATCTCGGGGTCGTTGGTTCGAATCCGACAAGAGGCTCAAAAAGGAATCTTCTTTTAGAAGGTTCCTTTTTTTTTATTTACATACATTTTACTTCTATATTGCATAACATTACAGTTGAAACCTCTATTTCACGAGGATTTATCTTTAATTATATATAAATATTTCCACCCTTTACACCTTATATAATAAAAAAGTTGTATTTTTGCAAATTGATATGTTACATCCGTAGAAATACAATAAAAACAATGAATACAGAAAATAACGAGAATCAGGAAGAAAAGAAGACAAGCCAGCAAATGCATAAGGTTAAAACGATTATCATCGACACAGGCAAGATAAGACAAACCAAAGCATTCGCCCGGCAAGATGGTGCCATCCTCGGAGCTGTCTGGATTGTCAGTTTCGTATGTACCATGCTGGCAGTAGACCCGCAATACCAGATGCTGGGATTCATTTCCAACATTCTCATCATAGCAACCCCATTTGTTGTGGCCAAGCGACTGAAGGCATTCCGTGACTATGCAAGAGACGGACATATCTCTTTCCGTCATGCATTCTACTATTGCATCCAGACATTCTTCAATGCAACCCTTCTGCTTACCCTTGTGCAATATCTTTGGTTCCGTTTTATGGATACGGGTCTATTCATGAACCAACTGCAAACCAACTATCAGATTGTAGCACAAGCGTATCAGTTAACTGCAGGGGAATCTAAAGCCCTTCTTGATGCTGTCAGCATGATGAAACCGATAGCCTGGGCTTCCATGTTTATGATTACCGACCTGGTAGCAGGTGCTGTACTCAGCCCGATTATTGCTGCTGTAATGGCAAAGAAGGATAAACAACAGCATACAAAATAACAATAAATAAGAAACAAACAGATAAATACAAGATAATGGATATTTCAGTAATAATTCCTCTTTTCAATGAGGAAGAGTCGTTACCAGAGCTCTTCGCCTGGATAAAGCGAGTAATGGACTCAAACGATTTTACTTATGAAGTCATCTTTGTGAACGACGGTTCTACCGACCGTTCATGGAACGTCATAGAAGAACTTGCTGAGAAGAATGAGCAAGTAAAGGGTATCAAATTCCGCAGAAACTATGGAAAGAGCCCAGCTCTCTTCTGTGGTTTCAAAGAAGCGCAGGGCGATGTTGTCATCACCATGGATGCCGATCTACAGGATTCTCCAGACGAGATTCCGGGACTCTACCAGATGATTAAGAAAGAGGGATACGACCTCGTGTCAGGTTACAAGCAGAACCGTAAAGAAGGAGATCCTCTGAGCAAGACCATCCCTACCAAACTCTTCAATGCTACTGCACGCAAAGTAAGCGGCATACACAATCTGCACGACTTCAACTGCGGTCTGAAAGCTTATCGCCTCGACGTAGTTAAGAATATCGAGGTATATGGTGAGATGCACCGTTACATCCCATATCTAGCCAAGAATGCAGGTTTTGCCAAGATAGGCGAAAAGCCTGTTCATCATCAGGCAAGAAAGTTCGGCAAATCAAAGTTTATGGGATGGAACCGCTTTGTAAATGGTTATCTTGACCTGATGACTCTCTGGTTCCTGAGCAATTTTGGCAAAAAGCCAATGCACGTATTCGGCTTCCTGGGCAGCGTCGTATTCTTCATAGCCTTCCTATCGCTCATCGGCTTAGGTATAGACAAGGTCATCGACCTGCACAACGGCATCTACGGACATCTCATTACCGATTCACCTTACTTCTTCATTGCTCTTGTAGCGATGGTTTTGGGTAGCCAGCTGTTCCTTGCCGGATTCCTGGGCGACCTTATCAGCCGCCAGAACCCAAACCGTAACGATTATCAAATAGAAAAAGAAATAAGATGCGGAAAATAATACCTTTCGTCGTTTTCATGGTTCTAGCCATGATGGGATGTACATCTCTCGACTGCCCACTCAACAATACTGTATATACCAAATACAAGTTGATGGGCGACAACAAAACGCTAAAAGACACGCTAACGATTTCTACGAAAAAGATAGCAGGAACAGATAGTGTGCTGATCAATAAGGATGTAAACGTAGACAGTTTCAGTCTGCCTATGAGTTACAGCCTGGATGAAGACGTATTGTTTTTCGAGATACATACCCTATCGAAGCAAGTATTCAAGGACACCGTGACTGTATCAAAGGAAAACCGCTCTCATTTTGAGTCGGTAGACTGCAGTCCATCGTTCTTCCATACGATAACCGATGTTAAGACTACTCACAATTATATTGACTCAATAGTCATCAATCAAAAAGAGGTAAATTATGATGCATCCAAAGCACATTTCTACATATATTTTGGCAGCCGCAACTAGTGTGCTATCCCTATTTGCTGTTCTCCCCTCTCAGGCACAAAGCAAGAAGAAGATCATAGAGCAGCAGCCTGATACCATACCTTTTTTTAGAGGTATGGCTGTGGGAGTTGACCTGATAGGTCCCGTACAGTTGATGGTTAGCGACTATGGGCAGTACGAAGCATCTCTCCGTATCAATCTGAAAGACAAGTATTATCCTGTTTTCGAATTGGGTTATGGAAAGGCAGATGCCAGCGATGAGGCAACCCAAATCACCTACAAGACCAGCGCTCCCTATTTCAGATTAGGTGTAGACTGGAATCTTCTGAAGAACAAACACGACGACTACCGTCTGTTTGGCGGTTTCCGTTATGCCTGCACCTATTATGAATATGACCTGAGCGCCCCACCCGTTACTGACCCAGTATGGGGCGGCGAAACGCCCTATGGAGGTAATGGCATTTCCTGCAACTATCATTGGCTGGAAGGCGTAATAGGTATTGATGCCAAAATCTGGGGTCCCGTCCGTATGGGTTGGAGTTTCAGATACAAACGCCGCCTCTTCAAGAACGATGGAGAATTAGGCAACACCTGGTATGTACCAGGCTACGGTAAACAGGGAGGTTCACGCCTTGGCGGAACATTCAATGTAACCCTAGAGATTTAAAGACTTCATAATGTGTAAAGAATGAAAAAAAAGAAACTTATCTGGCAAATTCCATTTCTGTTGATACTTATCGTTGGTACCATCGTTATCATACGTCAGCAGCATAACACGCCCTATCAGAAAGATACCGGCTTTATCTTTGGCACCATCTATCACATTACCTATCAGAGTGATACCAACTACCAGCAAGAGATAGAAACAGAACTCAAGAAGGTAGACCAATCCTTGTCTCCTTTCAATAAGACCTCTGTCATCACACAGGTAAACCAAGGTAAAGATATTGAAGTAGACGAAATGTTTACCGAAGTATTCCGCATGGCAGAAAGCATCTCAAAAGAAACCAATGGAGCCTTTGATATCACGGTTGCCCCAATGGTAAACCTCTGGGGCTTTGGATTCAAGCAGGGGGTACCTCCTACGAAAGCCAAGATAGACAGTATCAAAACGCTGGTAGGTTATGAGAAAGTAGCCCTGGAAAAGGGACGCATCATCAAGCAAAATCCTAAGATTATGCTTGACTGTTCTGCTATCGCCAAAGGATATGGCAGCGACATTGTTGCCAGATTCCTGAAAAAGAAAGGTATCAGCAACTTTATGGTTGAGATTGGTGGAGAAATTGTAGTAAACGGTGTTAGCGAAAAACAAGTGCCTTGGCATATTGGTATCAACAAGCCAACTGACGATTCTACCAATACAAGTCAGGAAATTCAGGATGTACTTGATATTACCGATATCGCCATGGCTACGAGTGGTAACTACAGAAACTTCTATTATAAAAACGGCAAGAAGTATGCACATACCATAGACCCAAAAACAGGCTATCCTGTACAGCATAACATCTTATCTGCAACGGTTTTAGCCAAGAACTGTGCTACAGCCGATGCCTATGCCACCTCGTTTATGGTAATGGGAATGGAGGGCGCAAAACAGATTCTGAAAAAGCATCCGGACCTCTGTGCATATCTCATCTATGCTGACGAGAAAGGACAAAACAAGATATGGTATTCACCGTCTCTCAAAAACAAGATATTAAATAAATAAACTTACATGTCAACCAATAGACTATACGACAGTTTATTATCACTCCCATTATTCCTGGGAATGACTTGCTATGACTTCCAAAATGTAGCTGGTAAAACCCGTTTTGACTTTCAAAAACTGGAAGCGGGTGAAACTATAGTTGAAGAAGGCACCAGTTGTACACGTCTATATTATTTAATCAGTGGAGATATTAAGGTGATAACCCAGGCAGATGACTACGGCTATCAGGTAGAAGAAGACATTTCGGCACCGGAATCATTCCAGCTGGAACGACTTTTCGGTCTTACCCAGCGCTTCACTCACACTTATGTGGCAAAGAACAACTGCAGCATCATGTCAGTCAGCAAGCAAGAGATCATGAAGTTATCCGATGAATATGAAATATTCCGCATCAATCTTCTGAACTTGGTCTGCACCCAATCCCAGAAGAACAACCGCAGACTGTTCAGAGTTCCTGCCAAGACACTGAGTGAGCGTCTGATCCGTTTCTTCGAGAGTCACAGCGTCCGCCCGGCAGGCGAGAAAATCTTTCATATCAAGATGACCCGTTTAGCAGAAGAGATGAATGTAAAGCGCATCTATGTATCCAAAGCCCTCAACGAACTACAGTCAGAAGGACTTATCCAGCTAGAACGAGGCAGAATCTATATCCCTGCACTGGAAAATCTCATCAAACGCTAAAGAAAGTATAACGACCGATAAATATAAGTTAAAAACGTTTATTATCAAGGCAATAAAGCATTTTTTTGCTAACTTTGCAGCTAAAAAGTAACAATATGCAAGACAATACAATACAAAATAGAACCAACCCATTCTTCGTGCCTTACAATACACCGCACGATACAGTACCATTCGAACGAATCCGTCTCGAAGATTATGAGCCAGCATTCATGGAGGGAATCCGCCGTGATGACGAGGCTACAGACAAGGTTGTAAACGATCCGGCAGAACCAACCTTTGAGAATACCATTGCAAGAGTTGATCCCGATAAGGGCGAACACTATTACGACCTCTTAAGCCGTGTATCTAACGTATTCTCTTGCATGATGAGTGCTGAAACCTGCGATGAGATGGAAGAGATTGCGCAAAAGATGAGTCCGATTCTCACCAAGCACGCAAATGACATCACGCTGAACAAGAAACTCTTTGAGCGCATCAAGTTCGTTCACGATCATCCCAACAGAGAACTGACACCAGAAGAGAAGATGCTTCTGGACACCAGCTATGACGGATTCGTACGCAGCGGTGCACTCTTAGATGAAGAAGGCAAAGAGAAACTTCGCAAACTTACAGAAGAAGCCAGTATGCTCACTCTGCAGTTCTCACAGAATCTCTTAAAAGAAAACAAGGCTTTTACACTCCATATCACAGACGAAGCTCAGCTCGACGGACTTCCAGAAACAGCAAAAGCTGCCGCTGCGCATACCGCCAAAGAGCAGGAAAAAGAAGGTTGGATCTTCACACTCGATTATCCAAGTTATTCTCCTTTCATGACCTACTCTACCCAGCGTGAGCTCCGCAAACAGATGTATATGGCACGCAATACGGTATGTACCCATGATAACGAGCAGAACAACCTGGAAATCTGCAAACGACTGGTAAACCTGCGCAGAGAACTCGCCCAGTTGCTCGGTTTCGAAACCTATGCCGACTATGTTCTTCGCCACCGTATGGCAAGCAATACAGAACATGTATATAAACTTCTCAACGACCTGATAGAGGCTTATAAGCCAACGGCAGAAAAGGAAGTGAAAGAAGTGGAAGCCCTTGCCAAGAAGCTGGAGGGTAAAGATTTCGAAATGAAACCATGGGATTTCGGCTTCTATTCTCATAAACTCCAGATGGAGAAATATAATCTCGATGCAGAAATGCTTCGCCCTTATTTCCAGCTGGACAAAGTGATAGACGGTGTGTTTGGCCTCGCCAACAAGCTGTATGGCATCACCTTTAAGGAGAACAAAGAGATACCGGTATACCATCCAGACGTCAAGGCATACGAGGTATTTGATAAAGACGGAAGCTATCTGGCTGTATTCTATGCCGACTTCTTCCCTCGCAAGGGCAAGCAAGGAGGTGCCTGGATGACAGAATTCCAGGGACAGTGGATAGACCATAAGGGCAAAAACATACGTCCTCACGTAAGTGTGGTAATGAACTTTACCAAGCCAACAGAGGAAAAGCCTGCTCTCTTGACATTAGGAGAAGTAGAAACCTTCCTCCATGAGTTTGGTCACAGTCTGCACGGCATGTTTGCCAATACCCGCTTCGAGAGTCTTTCGGGAACCAACGTATGGTGGGACTTCGTAGAATTGCCATCACAGTTTATGGAGAATTATGCAATAGAGAAAGATTTTCTCCGTACATTTGCCTTCCACTATCAGACAGGTGAACCATTGCCAGATGAACTCATAGAGCGCATCATGAAGAGTCGCAACTTCATGGCAGCCTACGGTTGCCTGCGCCAGGTAAGTTTCGGATTGCTTGACATGGCATACTACACCCAAGAGAAAGAATTTACTGCCGACATCATGCCTTATGAAAAGGAAGCCTGGAAAAAGGCGATGATATTGCCACAGTTGCAGGAAACCTGTATGACCGTACAGTTCTCCCACATCATGGCAGGAGGTTATGCCGCAGGATATTATAGCTACAAATGGGCAGAAGTATTGGATGCTGATGCTTTCAGTGTATTCAAGAAGAATGGAATCTTCGACCAGAAGACTGCTCAAAGTTTCCGTGACAACGTACTCTCTAAGGGTGGAACAGAGCATCCTATGGTTCTCTACAAACGGTTCCGTGGACAAGAGCCAACCATCGATGCACTGCTGGAACGTAACGAAATCAAGGTACAACATAAAGGATAAGAGGATGGCAAACGAACTTTCCAAACAAACCAAGCTCGACCTTCGCTATTTGCGAATGGCACGTATATGGGCTGAAAACAGCTATTGCAAACGCCGACAGGTAGGTGCACTGGTTGTAAAAGATAAAATGATTATCAGTGATGGCTACAACGGTACACCGAGCGGATTTGAAAATGTCTGTGAGGATAACAACGTAACCAAGCCATACGTTCTCCATGCGGAGGCTAATGCTATTACGAAATTGGCTCGCAGCAGCAATAACAGTGAGGGAAGTACGCTTTACGTCACCGCCTCTCCATGTATAGAATGTGCCAAACTGATCATACAGTCGGGCATCAAGCGTGTTGTATATGCAGAGAAATACCGTCTGGACGATGGTATCAAACTGATGCAACGAGCAGGAATCAAGGTAGAATACCTCAATCCTGATGAAAAGACATCTTCTGTAGAAGATTAGAGATAAGATAGATAAAACGTTAGTAAAAAGAGAATTGTTATGAACATGAGTAAGAATAAGACCAACCGCTTTATGCCATTCATCATGGCATTCTGTGTTGTGATAGGTATTATCATCGGAACATTCTTTTCCAACCATTTCTCTGGAAATCGCCTCAACGTTATCAATAGTGGAAGCAACCGTCTGAACAACCTGCTCCATCTTATTGATGACCAATATGTAGATCCCGTGAACATCGACTCGCTGGTAGATAAGGCAATTCCACAGATTTTGGCAGAACTGGATCCACATTCCGTATATATCAGTGCTAAAGACGCAGCTCAGGCCACCGACGATCTGAAAGGATCGTTCTCGGGTGTAGGCGTAGAGTTTGTCATCCGCCAAGATACAATACATATACAGAATGTGATACAGAATGGACCTGCCGAGAAAGCCGGACTTTTGGCAGGAGATAAGATTGTAGCCGTAGACGGCAAACCTTTTGTAGGAAAGATTGTTACCAACCAGGAGGCAATGCATCGCCTGAAGGGTCCAAAGGATACCAAGGTGAAAATCGGAGTTATACGATATGGAAGCAAGAAGGTTCAGACCTTTACCGTAACCCGAGGTGAAATACCGACAAAGAGTGTTACAGCAGCTTACATGCTTAACGACAAAACCGGCTATATCCGTATCAAGAACTTTGGCGAGAACACCTATCCGGAAATGCTGATTGCTCTGGCCAAACTCTCACAGCAGGGATTCACCAACCTCTGTATTGACCTTCGGGATAACTCAGGTGGTTACCTGACGGCTGCAGTAAACATGGCAAACGAATTCTTGCCAGACAAGAAGCTCATCGTTTACACTCAGGGACGCAAATCGCCTAGACATAACTATACGAGTGACGGTAAGGGTGCCTACCAGAAGATTCCGATGGTAGTTCTCATCAATGAAGGTTCTGCATCATCTGCAGAAATCTTTGCGGGTGCCATGCAGGATAATGACCGTGCTACCATCATCGGACGACGCTCGTTTGGTAAGGGACTGGTTCAGCAACAGATAGAATTCCCTGACCACAGCCTCATCCGTCTGACCATTGCGCGCTACTATACTCCTTCAGGAAGATGCATCCAGAAGCCATATACGCTGGGCGATGACAAGGATTATGAGCAAGACTTGCTTGACAGATACCAGCACGGAGAGTTCTTCTCACAGGATAGCATCAAGCATACAGGACCGGCTTATCATACAGGTAACGGCCGTATTGTCTATGGTGGAGGTGGTATCACCCCAGACATCTTTGTTCCTGAAGATACGCTCGGCATGACATCCTATTTCAAGGAGGCTAGTCTGAGTGGTCTCATCTTGCAGTTTGCCTTCACTTATACAGACGATAACCGTCCGAAGTTGAACAACTTCAAGGAGATGATGGAACTTGCCGATTATCTTGACAGTCAGGACATGGTTGAAAAGTTTGCCAGCTATGCTGATAAACGTGGTTTGAAACGTAGAAATCTTTTAATCAAGAAATCACACAAACTGTTAGACCGTGTCATCGACAGCCGTATCATCTACAATATGTTGGACGAGCAGGCATGGACCCAATACATCAATCTTGATGATCCAGTCATCAAAAAGACGCTGGATGTATTTGAGAACCATGCAGCATTTCCAAAGAAACCAGAGCCAGCCAAAAAACGCGCTGCGAAGAAAGCAAAGATAGCTATGGCGAATACGCCCTACAACTATTCTTCCTTACACCATAATAATTGTATGATAGCAAATGCTTAAGGCATGGACAAGAAAGAATTAAGAAAAATCATAAAAGACAGAAAGCGACAGTATTCCTCAAGACAACTTGAGGAACTGTCGCTTTCTGTATTATCACGTTTAGATTCCAACCCGCATCTTCAGAATGCCCAAACCATACTGATGTACTATTCGCTTCCTGATGAAGTGGACACCCATCATTATATAGACCAACTTGTTTCCAGGAGAAAACGGGTGATACTGCCCGTCGTGCTGGACGATACGAACATGGAACTGAGAGAATATTCCGGAGTTCAAGACCTGAAGGAAGGAGCCTATCATATACTTGAACCGAAAGGCAAGATTTATCCGGAAGAGAAATATCCTGAGATAGAACTTGCCGTAATCCCAGGTATGAGTTTCGATATGAAAGGCAACCGGTTAGGAAGAGGAAAAGGCTATTACGACAGATTTCTTGCCCAGATTCCACATGCATACAAAATAGGCATCTGTTTCGACTTCCAGAAGATAACAGAGAAAGGACTCCTTCCTGTTACCCCTACAGATATATGCATGGACGAAATCATATAGCATATAGAGCGGGGAATTTTAATAAAAGCGTATATCTGCAATAACCTGTGCACCAACCTGTTCATTCAAACGGTGAACAAGGTTAGCACGGCTCATCGTGAGGTCAGCCCTCAATGCAGCATTCTCTATCCTTACATAGAGAGTCTGATTCTTGATAAACTTATCACCACAATATGCAGCAATATTTTCCCCTACCACAGAATCCCAACTCATGATCAGGCGTTTCTGCTGTAAAGGAGTCTCCAAGCCTTCCTTTCTCAGAAATTCGGGCAAGAGTTCTGCTATTGACTTAACTTTTCTTTTAAACATATTCTTACTTCATTATTTCCCCATTCTCTACATAGAATATCGTATGATCTCCCTGCATGTTCTGGAGAATCTTATCCAAATGATCACGGTTCGTATCCGTAATAAAAATCTGTCCGAAATGGTCACCGGCAACCAGTTTCACAATAGCCTCAACCCGCTGTGCATCCAACTTATCGAAGATATCATCTAAGAGGAGCAGAGGAAGTGTATTGGAGCTCGTGCGCTGCAGGAAAGTAAATTGAGCCAGTTTCAGGGCAATCACGAAAGTTTTGTTCTGTCCCTGACTTCCCTCTCTCTTCATCGGATAATCACCCAGCAAAAACTCCAGATCATCACGGTGAACACCATGCAGAGAATACCCTACTGCACGATCCTTAAACCGGTCGCGCTGGATAACATCCAACAAAGGACCTCTCTGGCAATGAGAAACATAGTGAAGACGGACCTGCTCCTTATCACCCGAAATCTGCTGATAAATCTGCTGAAACAGCGGAACCAGTTCGTCAACGAAAGCCTGCCGTTTCCGGTACAGCAATTCACCATTACTCGCCATCTGCTGTTCCCAAAGTTCCAGCAGCGTAATATCTGGCTCCTCCTCCATTTTCAGCAAAGCATTTCTCTGTTGCAGAGCCTTATTATAGTTGGACAAAGCCTCTATATAAGAGTAATCATACTGAGAGATAACCACATCCATCAGTTTTCTGCGCTCTTCACTTCCTCCTTCTATCAGAGAAACATCAGAAGGAGAAACCAGAATCAGAGGGATAAGCCCAATATGTTGCGAAAGACGCTTATACTCCTTCTTGTTTCTCTTGAAATGCTTCTTGGTACCCCGTTTCATGCCACAGTAAACATTCTCTATCTCCCCCTTATCATTATCATAATTTCCCTCCAGCATAAAGAAAGGCTCATCATGAGTAATAATCTGGGAATCGATAGAATTATAGGCACTCCTACAGAAAGAGAGATAGTAGATGGCATCAAGGAAATTAGTCTTTCCCATGCCATTATGTCCTATCAGACAATTGATTTTGGGCGACAACTCCAGATTGGCGCTCTTTATATTTTTAAAGTTAATAATGGAAATATTCTTTAAAATCATAGTCTCTTTTCTGCTTTTATAGTGCAAAGTTAGCAGAAAAAGAGGAAAAAACAAAAAAAATAGGCTAGAAATTTCAATAATTGAATAAAATTGAGTAAATTTGCAGAAGTTTAGCGGCATTCCACAATTTGAAAGCTAACTTTCTATTGAGCAGATTGCCCCAAAACTAGAAACTAAAAAGTATAGAATAATAAAAAAAGCAAAATAAAAATGGCAAACAACAACGTACAGGCTCAGGAAACAGAGAGCCTAAACATTCGTGAGGCCTTCTTCTTGAAGTACAAGAAGGCAATTATCATTGCAGTAGTAGCTATCATTGTTATCATTGCAGGTGTATTCGGTTATGTATCTCAGATCTCAGGTCCTCGTGAGGACAAGGCTAGCACTATGCTTGCTAAGGGTCAGACCTACTTTGCTAACCAGATGTATGAGCAGGCATTGAAGGGTGATGGCGCTGGCTATGTAGGTTTTACTAAGATTGCTGACGAATACAGCAGCACAGATGCAGGTAACCTGGCAAACCTCTATGCTGGTCTTTGCTATGCAAACCTCGGCAAATGGGCAGAAGCCCAGAAGAGTCTGGAATCTTTCTCTTCAGAAGACGACCAGATGATCAGTCCTGCTGCTGAATCTGCATTAGGTGATGCCTATGCGCATCTCAACCAGCTCGACAAGGCTGTAGATGCTTTCAAGAAGGCTGCTTCTATGGCTGACAGCAAGGCCGAGGATGGTACAAACAACAGTCTTTCTCCTGTATTCATTATCAAGGCAGGCGAGATTCTCGAAAGCCAGGGTAAGAAAGATGAAGCTTTGAACCTTTATCAGGATGCTAAGAAGAAGTATGTTAACGCTATGCTCGTACAGAGTGGCGAAATCGACAAGTACATCGAGCGCGCTTCTAACTAATCTGTACTGATAACAATTCGAAATCAATATGGCAACAGCACTTCATAATTTATCTGAATACGACTTTACTAAAATACCAGACGCCAGTAACATGTGCTTTGGTATCGTTGTAGCAGAATGGAATCCTGAGATAACGGGCGCTTTGCTCGACGGAGCAGTAAAAACACTCGAAAAACATGGAGCTCTCACTGAGAATATCCATGTGAAAACTGTTCCAGGCAGCTTTGAGCTTATCTACGGAGCCCATCAAATGGTTTTGAATGGCGGCTATGATGCAGTCATCATTTTAGGTAGTGTGATACGTGGTGAAACTCCTCACTTCGATTACATCTGCGAGGGTGTTACCTACGGAATTGCCCGTCTGAATGCTACTCAGGAAATTCCTGTTATCTATGGTCTCTTGACTACCAACGATCTGCAGCAGGCTAAGGATCGTAGCGGCGGCAAGTTGGGTAACAAGGGTGATGAGTGTGCTATAGATGCTATCAAGATGGCTAAGTTCTAGTCTTCACAACGAGAGTTGATAAACTGAATGTTATATATATAATAAGGTATAAGCATATGAAACTCTACCAGCTATTGCAGTCGTTTGAATTTGAAGAGATATTTCCAACAGTCAATGTGATGTTTCCAAATGCACAGTTGCATCGCGATATTTTTGAAAAAGCATTCGACATGCTTTGCAATATCCAACCTATCACATCCAAAAAGGTTATCAAGTTTGAACTGATGGAAGATCCTGACTCAAATGATATGTTTGTTGGAGCAAATGATAGCTGTTTCCAGTCCACATGGGATGTATGTCTGGGAAAGGAAGTCAAAAAAGGCAAAGGCGCAGATCTCAATGATGTAGAACTGGCAGCCAACTGCTTACTCAATGTTCTTTTCATCGGACGTCATCCTCAAGGATTTGACAAGGACTACAAAAAGTTATTGAAATAAAGGGTAAAAAGGTAAAAAGGTAAAAAAGTAAAAAGGGTAAAAAGGTAAAAAAGCCTACCCCCCTTCGTGCCCCCGTCCCCAGCGATTCCATCGCTGGTCCCCTAAAAAAAAGGTAAAAAGAGCACCCTAGCTTAACATTCCGCTAGGCTCTTTTTACCTTTTTACTTTTTTACCTTTTTACCTTTCAACATTCAACATTCCCTATTCCGCCCCCGGCTCGCCCAGGTATTCGAAGATGGTGGATACCTGGCGGGGAGGGAAATACTGGCTACGATTCTGGTAGCCTAGGCGCTGCAGCTCGTTCCAGAGAGGCTCGCAACGCTTAATCCAGTCCATGATATGACGGCGCGCTGTTGCCCCGTCGGTTGTGTCGGGAAAGTAGAGCAGACCGAGCTCGGTCTTGCTGTACATACGTTGGGGATAATTCATAAGCTTTATATTTTTTACAGTCCTTCTACACCATGATCCTTAAAGAAACCTACCATGGCTGTTGTCATATAGCCACCCGTGTTCATCTTCTTGTTCGAACGCCTGCAGTTGGCTATGTAATAATCCTTTCGCTGGAAGAAGTCTTCCAGGTCGCCAATCATATCTAACCTGAGATAGCCGCTCAACTGCTCAGCCTTCTTCTCGCTCACATCATAATTGCATTGCAGCCGGAGTTTCAGTTTGCTCCGCTGCCCTCTCAGTTCGCTGCTCACTTCTCCACCCTCTGCAGTTTCGCCTGAAGTGCGACGGTCGTGCAGAGTAAAGGTGATGTGCTCGGGCAGGTGATGCTTCACTTTTTCACCCTCTTCCAGAAAGAAAGGCTTATAGGTAATATACTGGTCGATGATGCGGTTACGGTAAAGGCGCTTGAGGTCTTTGCAGGCGAAAGTCAGGCATCTGCTGTCCAGTGCTGACCAGGTCTTGTAATAATCTTCCCTGCCATGCATCAGTTGCTGGATATGCGTCGTTTTGCTGATGGTGAATCCCTTTACCGCCCAGCAGTTCATGATGAGATACAACTTGATGCTCGATGCGCTGCGGCATTGGTTGATGGCATTGAGGTCGATATAGCTAACTCCCTTGTCGTAATTGTAGAAAAACCGTATCACGTTGTTGTCGAAGCGGAAATTTACCATCCAGTTCTTGTGCCGGTCTTGGTATATCTCACTCTTGAACAGGCATGAAAATTTCCGGTAGTATGTCTGGTCGCCCTGCTTGAACGGTAGCTGGATGGGGTGCGATTCTATACGCTTGATGGCATCGCGCAATTGCGGATAATGGTGAGCACCATAAGGAAACTCCGACAGTTTCATGATGACATCGGTGTGGCCTGCTGCTCTCTGTTCTGCGGTGAAGCCATTAAAAGTCTGTGAAGTTAATCGATAAGGGATTACATAGCCCAAGATTGCTTTCTGGGCATGCTTGATAATCTGTAGAACGATTTTGAGTTCTACCACAGAATAGTTCTGGTAAGACAATCCCTGTACGCCAAGGATGGCTATCAGTTGTTTCTCTTGTTGATTTGTCTGAGGGAAGGACTGCTGCCCGCCCGGAGGCTGTTGATTAAATTGTTCCATTGTCGGTTTCTTTTAAAATTGTTAGTGGCCTACCGATTGGGGCAAGTCTTGGTTAATGTTTATTGAAAACCGGCATGGAATTGGAGTAAGGTATAACAAATAAGATAAAACGATCTATCCTCATGGGTAGATTTCTGCCGTCCATTCTTACTTACAAACGCACCTTACTACGCATCCATGCCGATAAATCATCATCAAATTTATCAGGCATAGAATGCCTTGTAAGGATTACCGTTTGTTCACTCACCTTTCAGGGCAGAAAATCCTACTCAATGAGCTATGTTCTAATCCTTAACCGAAAGCATTTCCCGGTGTCCTTCATCGGGAGGAGAATCGCATTCTCCGCGCTTTCATGATGCAAAAGTAATATTAATTTCAGACTTATGCAAATTTTTGAAGAGAAAAAATGCATTTTAATGGCTGATTTGTTGAAAAAAAATCTTTTTCCTCCCGTATTACGTATAATGTAAAAAATGTAAACGTATATATATAATATACTTGGTATAATGTAGGGAAGAAAAATCAGCACCTAACTACCTGATATTCAGTATTTTGTATTTTAAAGATTCTATCTGGTAGTCATTCGGGCATATTAGAAGACACAAGATTGGCTCTGATGGTACCTATTATTGGCCCTGGTAGTCATCAAAAAAGGATAATTCTCTCTGGTAGTCATTGCCCACCCAAATGAGGTAAACAAACGATGTTCTTCCGTTTACCAACT